>Ga0160460_100146_pt1 | contig 81946 bp, 76 predicted proteins | sample HID1973M_E6MG_FD_108238 | JGI IMG/M metagenome (GOLD analysis project Ga0160460, IMG submission 108238) | Enriched mosquito-associated microbial communities from UW Madison campus, WI, USA - HID1973M_E6 MG | ecosystem: Host-associated > Arthropoda: Insects > Digestive system > Unclassified ... | reverse complement strand
GGCAAAACCGTTACAACCCGAGGAACTCGAACGGTTCGGCCTCCACGAAGCTGTCATTCGCGACACCGGAATAGATATGCGACTGCTGCGGCCCGAGGTCGAGCTTCAGGACCTTTCCGGTTTCCGGGCTGAAATCGAATTTTTTCAGGTCCATCCAGAAGGTATTCGGCGTCAGCGCGGACTCGAAGAAATAAAGCATGCGCTTGTGATCCGCGACCGTGCGCCAGCGCGTCGAGGAGATGTTCGGCTGGTCGGGCGTGGTCAGGCCGAAGGGCACCGAGGTATTGCGGATCACGCCGAAGACGCTGGCCAGCGTTTCCACCGCATCCTCGGTCTTGGGGATCGCGTTCACATAGAACGAGGCGCGGGCGAAGCGGTCGGAGGCGCGGTTGGTGCCCGGCAGCATCACCGTGCCGCCGATCTGGCGCCAATAGGATTCCAGCGCCAGCTGCTCCTCGAAGATCGGCGAGTTCGTCATCACCTGATAGTCGCGGCTGTGATGGATGACCTGCTTGCCACCGACATATTCCACGATCGCGCTGTCGCCGGTCGAATCCGAGATCGAGAGATGCAGTGTCGTCAAGCGATCCTCGCCCGGCACGTTATCCGTGACGATGACGAAGGGTTCGCTTTCCAGCGCCTCGACCGCCTCAGACACGGTGGCGAAATTGTCGAGCACATATTGCGCCCAGGCGGCAATGGTCAGTCCGGGTTTCCCCGTGCCATCGAAATGCGGGTATTCGGATTCCACCAGCCAGAGCAGGTTGGTCACAAGCCCCGCCTCGTTCATTCCGTCCGTCGTGGAGACGTCATAGGCCGAGGCCACCACGCTGCCATATTTCGCGGTCCATTCGATCGAATTCGGCCCCGCCTTGCCCGAGCGCGTCATGCCGCGGGGCAGAACCCAAAGATTGGTGCCGGTATCCGTCTTCCAGTCCATGGAACGCGCGGTGATGATCTGGTCGTTGATCCCGTGATAGACGAACCGGGTGCAGGCATCGGCGATACCGGCGGTCAGGATGCCGGCGATCATGGTTACGCAGGTCAGGGCGGCACGCAGGGGACGGTGATGGAAAATCATGTCAATACTCTCGCCATTTTGCGGATCTGGGATGATCGGAAGCTGCGGATGAATTCTGGTTCGCCTGCCAGGACTGGTGAATTGTCGGCAGTATTGATGCTGGGGAAGGGGAAGGCAATCGGATAGCCGCGCCTCTGCTTCTGGCGGTTGCCCCAGCCCGGTATTTATATTCCAGTAGCCGCGAATGCCGCTGTCAGAAGGGAATACCTGTGAGATCCGCCATCCTCGCCACCCTGCTTGTTGCCTCGCCTGCCCTCGCGCTTGCCGATCCGGTCGAGGAGGTTGACGCGAACCTCGTGGCGTCGGAGCGATCCGACTGGATCATTCAGGTCACGCCCTATATCTGGGCCGCCGCCTTGAAGGGCAGCGTCTCTCCCTTCCAGCGCGGCCCGGAAGTTTCGGTCGAGAAGTCCTTCTCGGACATCATGGACAGCCTCAACATGGCCGGGTTCATCAACCTCTGGGGTCGGCAGGGGAACTGGATCATCTCCGGTGACATCATGTTCGTGGACACGACCAACAGCCACACCACCGGACCTTTGCCGGCGCTGCCGGGCGTGCCTGCCGGGCTGACCGTCAAGGGAGAGCTGGACAGCAAGCAGTTCAGCGCCACCTTGCAGGGCGGATACCGTTTCCATGACGCGCAGGGGATCACGATCGACGCGCTGGCGGGGGCAAGATACTGGAATATCTCGAACCGCGTGACGGTTTCGGCCGCGGGTCGTTCGGTCGAGTTCGAGGAGAGCTTCGACTGGTTCGACCCGATTGTCGGGGCTCGGATCTTTGTCCCGATCAATGACGAATGGTCGTTTCAGGCGCAGGGCGACATCGGGGGTTTCGGCGTCGGCTCCGATCGGACCTGGTCGCTGCTGGCGACGGTGAACTGGATCGTGACCGAACACGCCTCCATCTCGGCCGGATACAAGGTGCTGGATGTCGATTACAGCGACGACGGCCATGTCTTCGACACGCAGTTGCGCGGCCCCGTCATCGGCGCAACCTGGCGGTTCTAGCGGGAGTCCGGTGCGCGGCCATCAACCGCGCACCGGAAGCCAACAAGACTAGGCGGCCTCGGTCCGGCCCGCCCGCCCGTCGATTATGCGGGTCGCCGACGAACGCGTCAGGACGGCACGATCGCTGGTGCGGCGGAGCTGGATCAACGACATCTCGTCGGCAGAGAACGTGCGGCTGGCCTCGAAGACAAAGGCAGCATCGCCAAACTCGACTTTGGCAAGGTCGGGGCGGGGCAGGCAGGCGAGAACGGTACCGAGAACCTCGCTGCCAAGCACGATCTCGAGCAAGACCGGCTGACCGGGATTGGACTTGTCGCGCGCCCAGCCCTCGATCCGTCCGGTGACCTCGATCAGGTCGACGTGACCGTGCATCGGCCCCGGTTTGGTGCAGGCTTGCGGTGCAAGCGCCTGACCGTCCTCGGGACGACGCACGACAAGGCGCTGAAGCTCCGCGACCGACAGCACCCTGTCACCGCTGAACACGAAGCCCATGCGGCCCTGATGACCCTTGCCCCTGCGCGGAATGCAGGCCAGCGCGGTGCCGATCACCTCGCCGTCCAGCAGGATGTCCAGCATCAGGGGTTGGCCGGGATGATCGGCATCCATCGCCCAGCCGGTGACATGGCTCGGCGCGGCAAACCCTTCAATCCTGCCCTCCAATTCGCCTCTTGCCGAGGGCCTGCGCGCTGAAACCGCGCGGCGGGCGGTATGTGCGAGAGCCGCGTGGAATGCCGCGCCACCGGCGGGGCGCGGGGCACATAGCAGGGGTGTCTCCGGTGCCCCCTCGTTCGGATGGAGCGCATGATATTCATCGGCATTGTCGAAACGTTCGCGGAAGTCGCGGCAGTCGGCAAAGCTCTCGGACCAGGTGCCCTCGGCCAGGACCAGATCATGCACACCGAGGTCGATCTGGTAATATTCCCATTTCAACCGGGCTTTCTCGCGCGTGATGGTGATCCCGTTGACAAGCGCACTTGCGAGAACCAGCGTCTCGCCGATCAGCATCGAATGGCCGGGGGAAACCAGCAAGGGTTCGCGCGGAAGGTTTTCCCCGATCGAGCCGGCGGCGAAGCGGATCGCCTCCTGACCGCGGGCCCGCAGTCCTGACAGGGTCTGACGGCCGATCCAGCGCACCGGGCGAAGGCCGCCAAACCGGCAGACGACCAGGTCGCCCTCGCGCAGCTCCTCGATCCGCACCTCGCCCCGCGAGGTCATGATCCGGGTCCCGTGCAGATAGCACACCGCGAGATCGTCGACGACAAAGCCCCCATTGTCCTGGGGATTCACGACCTTCCTCTCGCCGTCGACAAAGTCACCGTCGCTGGAAAGGTAGAGGTTACCGCTGAGGGTGCCGACCTCATTGCCATCCGAATCGAGAACGGTATAGGTGCCGTTGAATTTGCTTATATTGCCGCTGACCTGATTGTCGGTCTGCAGGTGGCTCTGATTGGGGTTCTGCGGCGAGAGCGTATAGACAAGGCTGCCATCACCATAGACATCTATCACCAAGGAGGACAACGGCGTATCGCTTGGGACATAAGAATCGTTGACGCCGTCGCCGTCCAGATCCTCATCGGTGACGATATTGCTGTCGTCGATGGTGATATGCAGGACGGCATCGTCCGAAGGAAGGCCCAATCCGGAAAGTAGGTCGTCGATGGGAAGGGAATCGACAGAGACGACATTATTGCCGTCTTCCTGCTGGATGGTTCCGGTTGCGACGGAGTCGGTGGAAACGGTGAACGTAGCCATTCTGTATCTCCAAGCTTAGGGTTCGTAGTTGATCCGCACAAATTGAGGCAACAGCCATTCAGAATCATTCGGGCCTCAGCGGACGGGATAAATGTAAGATGGAAACGCGAGACGGAAGATTTACTGATACACCTTAGTCTATACCACGGGGACAATGGCAGCATCATGTCACCTCATCAACAAGCACTAAGTTATGCAAGAAAGGGGAAAGATAACATCTTCCGGTTGGCTTCCGCGAAGAATTCTCTTCATATGCTATAAATATTCGCAACCGACCGAGCCGATACTGAGCTCACCTCCGCACGCTTACCGATCTGAAAAGTCACCGGTTCGTCTACTCGGATCCGGTCACCGGTCCTAACTCCGTCACACACTTTTGGCGACCCAGGCCCGCCCCTGCCTCCCGGTTGGACCTGAATAGCTCCGAGTTTCCTAGGTATTTGATCCCACGGTTCGATGGTGCGATCCTTTCTTTGGAATGGAAGGTGCCCTATGGTACAAATCCGTCACGGCGCCGTGCCCACGCGAGAACCTCTCGCAGGGCACGGGATATGAGCACGAGTTCCGTCGTAGTCAGATCCAAAGCCGGGGCGTTTACCCGGATGCCGCCTTCCTGAAACGCCGAGAAAGGCACAACATTCGCTGCAGCACGCGTGCAAGACCGCTCAGTTGGCTTTTCCGATATGACCATGCTGAACCGCCGTCAGGCGGCTTCCCGCCCGTTTCGGAACGCGGGGGTCGGTGGTCGCAGCGCGCTGAATGAACGGCCGCTTTGTCAGCTTGCTGCGTCCGCCATGCCGCACCGCCGTCAGGCCGCTAACCGCCCTTTCTGCTCACCCGCTCACCGCGGCAATCGGCAATTCCCAAGGCCAGATTGGCCCGAATTGCGGATGTTCCCTCCGGATCACGAGCTGTGCGGAGAGACCGTCATCGACGGCGTCGTAAGCGGCGCCGAGTTCGTCGAGCAGGCGCTTGCGGGAGAGGTGGTCGTCCTCCCAAGCCAGTTGCTCGCGCAGTGACAGGGAATCCGCCCGGGCGCGTAGCACGGCCGGTTGCGCATAGAGCCAGCGCAGGAACACGAATGCATCAGGTGTCCGGCGCCAGAGCGGTTCCGCCATGGCGACATATTCCTGTGCCAGCTCGGTACCGGCGAAGTTCGTGCCATGCCAGACGGGCAGGGTCATGGGATCGGGATTGCCGGCGAGGATCTCGGCAATATAGCAGTTTTCCGCAAAGCCGCGTCGCAGGCTGGTCGCGGCAGCGACGAAGTGGCCTTCGGCGAATTCGAGAAGGCCGCGCTCGTAATGACAGGGCGGGTAGCTGTCCGCATACGCTGTGAAAGTTTGTCGCGCCGCCTCAACATCGCCGGCCCGCAACTGGCTCGAGCCGAGAATGAAACGCATGCCCTGATGATCGTCGGGGTTCCAGCGCAGCATCGCCTCCATCACCTTGACAGCCTCTGCATGCTTGCCAAGGGCGGCATACGCAAGGGCGGCGCCTTGAGCGACGCGCAGGAAGGGGCGGTTTTGCAGATAGCCCCAGCGGATCTCACCGCCGAAATCCTCGGGAATGGCAGACTTGCCGAGTTCAAAGCCTGTGAGGCAGGCGGCGAGAGCCAGCTTCGGCTTGCCCTGCTCGAACAAGGCCGCGCCGAGATGGGCATGGCCGTCGATATAGTGCGGGTGATGGGTGACGATTCCGCGCAGGGTCGAGAGATACCTGGTCGGCGCGATCCTGCCGCGTTCGCGCTGTTCGAGCAGCGCGTCCAGTTCCAGCGAACCGGCGGCGTCGATCTCGCCGTGATCGTAAACGGCGCCGTCAGGAAAGATCTCCAGGCGGATCATGGTTGCCCTGTCGCGCTGTGCCGGGCGAACATCGCCTCGAACATGGCATTGGCCCGTGCCACGCCGGCCTCACTCAGCAAGACGGATTTGGCCCGGTTCACCGGATCGGCGATGTAGCCCTTGCGATGCAGGCGCCGCAGAGCATCCCAGAAGAAGGTCTTCCAGGCGCGGTGATTGGTATCGAGCGTCAGGCAGAGGAGCGCCAGGACGGCATCGTCGATCTTTTCGGTATCTACCTGCATTTGTGCCTCCTCTCACTGACCCGATGAGGGTGAGCGCCGAGGTGGGTGAGGTCAAGATGGCGGCCGGCTCCATAATCGGGCATAGGATTGCGTCTTCCCTTCGCTGGCCCTTGCCGGATTCCCGCGACGGGATAAGCTCGCCCCATGTCCAATAGCGCGAATGCTGACCCGGAAGTTCAGATCGAGATGTTCCCGCGCGAGCTGCAGCTCCAGCGCATCGATCCGGATCGCAACATGCGGCGCTATTATCGGATGTCGGTGGAACGGGATCTCTTCGGGGGCGCGAGCCTGATCCGGGAATGGGGCCGGTTAGGCGCGCGCGGCCAGCGACGGATCGAGCCACATGTCGATGAGGGCGAGGCGATCAGCGCCCTGCTGCAGCTGGCGCGCCGCAAGCGCCGCAGGGGCTACGGTAGCTGAGCGGGCGCGGCCCGGGTTCAGAGATTGCTGTCGATCCAGCGTGACAGCAGCTGGCGATCCCGGAAGCATTCATCCGGCACGCTGCGGCGCTTGGCGCGGGCAATACGCTCGGCAAAACCCACCTGTTTCGAACTTGGGAGGTTATGGCGGATGGCCGGTGCCGATTTGGCCTGGGCTTCGATCCAGGCGCTGAGCGTGCGGCGATCCTGCTGCACCGACCAAGGGAGGAAGGTCTGGTTCTTGTTCGCCAATGCCTGGGCATAGGCCAGTTGGCGCGGCGTGGCGGGCAGGGCGAAACTCATGGCATCCATCTGGAACCCCCTCGAGCAGCATGACTGCAATTTAGAACAAATGCGGAACATATGCAAGTTGGGACCGCCAGAACGATGACGAACCCGGCCCGTCGAATAGCTCTCTTTGCTTGCCGCGCGCTTCATAGAGATTGCGAGCCGCGCTGAGGCGCGCGGCTCAAGCCGGGCAAATGCCGTCACCGGGGATCGACCGGGCAGGGGTCCGGCTCACCCCGATCCCGCGGTTTCTTTCAATCCCTGGGGTCCGCCACGCATCCGCGCGGCGGTCGGATCAATGGGCAAGCGCCGCGCAAGCACGGCGTCGTGCACCCGGGCCGTGTCCTCGCGCGAGGCGCTGCGGGCCGCACCATCCCGGGCCCGACCCATGACCGCCCGCCCCACAGCCACGGGCAGGGCTCTGCCCTTCCCGTTCTGCCCTCCGGAAAACACCGGGGTTTTCCAGAGAACAGACGGAAAGGCCCGGCCCAGAGCGGACAGGGGCGCGAAATCCCCAACCGCAAAACCCATGACTGGAAACAAAGGGGGGCGTTTCATGCCTGCAGTTCAACCCGCCTATGGTCCCGATGCCGCCACCACGGCCTGCATCGCCACGCAAAACGATATCTTCCGCCGCAGCCTCGGCTGCGCCGCGATCTGGAATGGCCAGCTTCTGCGCGGTCAGGCGGTCAGCACCCCGGGCTTCCGGGAACTGAGCGAGGCCGAACAGGCCGGGCTCATTCGTGGCGTGATCGGTTTTGACAGCTTCACCGAAGACAACGATCCCTGGGGCCTGCATGACTTCGGCATCGTCGAATTCGGGACGGCGCGCATCTTCTGGAAGATTGATCTTTTCGATCCCGATTACTGCTTCGGCGTCGATCTGGCCGCCGCCGTCGATCCGGCGAAGGTGCGCCGGGTGCTGACGCTCTATCTGCCTTCTGAACACTGATCCCGGCATCGGCCCGGCCTGTCTCTCAAAGGGCGCAGGGCCGGTTTCGCGCCGCGCGGATCCCCACCCAAGCCGCGCGGCAATATCGCAACCGCAAACCGGAAAGGGGGTGAGAACCATCCCGCAAGAGATTCTGGCACTGCGCCGGGCCGAGGCCTGGGCGCTGATCAGGAAGGGCGGCCTCTCCGCCAGGATTGCCCGCCGCTTCCTGGCCCAACACGCGGTCTTCTGACCGCGACCGGTGTCGCCCCGACGGGGGCGGCACACCCGAAACCTAAGCGAGATCGCCGAGGCGATCAATCACCGCATTTTCTCATAAGGACAGAGATTCATGACCGATCAACGCCCATTCCAAGCCGCAACCGCGACCGCGACGGCTGCCGTTATGCGTATCGGTGCGGGCGTCGAGATCGCCGCCCAAGTCGCTGTCGAAAGTTTCGACATCGCGGGCGTCAACGATGGCGACGCCCTCGGTCATGCCTCATTCTCATTTCCTGCTACGATCCGCGCGCATGACGGGCCGACAACCTCCCAAACTCTTTCGATGACCGATTCCAGAGAAACGGTATCCAGTTCGAGCGACGCGGCGTAAGCGCGCCATTGCCGTTGTTTTCCTTGGTCGTCAAACATCTCGTGCGAGAGACCTGGCGGGCGTTGCTGCGGGATGGGAGTCCGCCGGCGCTCGAACGTTGCGCGGATTGCCGCATCCAGATCGTCCGCGGAAATGTCTATCGCGCGCGGGATCGCCCACAGGTCGTAATAGTCCTTCATGCGTCCGTTGATGATGCCAAGCGCCACCATCGCCTGAAACTTCTCGGCGATCACTGTGGCAGGCGGATAAGAGCGAACCCGCGGAGCGGGAAGATCAAGCAGTGTCGGATAGTCGAGCCGCTGCGTTGCATCGGCCATGGCGTCTCCGAAACCGATATCAATTGTGACGGGAATGCGCGTCCTTTCGAGATATGCGGCGGTTCTGAGGCGAACGCCTCCGTATTCCATCTCCTCTCGAATAACCGTCGCAGCGAGCGCACCGATATCGAAGGCTAGGCCATCGTCGCTCTCGATCGCCATGATCTCCCCGAAGTCGGCGATCAGGCGGTCAGGATCGGCGTCGCCATGTCCGAGAAAATCCGCATCCCGCGTCACCCGATTGTCGTCAGTCACCCAGACCGTGACGAGCATGCCGCCTTTCAGGACGAAGCGATCCCGATGTGCTGAGATCGACAGGCGATAGAGCAGCCGTTCGAGCGCGAACCGCACCAGCAGAACGTCGAATGCGCGACCTTCTTTGCGGGCAATGTTGAGCAGCCGGTCCTTGACCGATTTCGCCATGTTTGCTGGTGCTTTAGCCATTGGAGGTGAGCGCCTCGATATAGGGTTGCATTACTTTCCAGGCGCCGCCGACTTTCGCGGCTTCGGCAATTGCGCTCGGAGTTGCCTTGCGTTGCCGGAGAGCTGCGCGCAGACCCTCTACGGCGACTGAGCGGTCGACCAGTTTGGGGTTTCTGAACATGTCGGCAAGGGTTTTCGGAATAGAATAGACCGGGACATCGATGCCGGCGATCGCATGATGCTCGATGCCCTGGCGCAGATAGGACTCCGTGAAACGGACCATACGCAGCGGCGGATAAGATGGAACGGGTGCCCAATCGCTCGTCCCGATCGCCATCCAAACGCGTCGTGGCATCTGGTCGGTCAGTCTATGGAAGGCCAGAGCCGATACCAGAGCGACCACACCTTTTGGGACGCGCATGGCGGCTTCAGCCAGGATCTGGTTCTCTTCGACTTCCGCGTCACGCTTCTGATAAACTCCGCGCGAGATCCGCTCGACCTCACCGCTCTCGACCGCGCGCGCGATGGTTTGCGCGCTGATGCCAGCCTCACGCAGTTCATACGCATGCATCATGCTACGCGCGTTGAGCAGGCTTCTCAGCTTCATCTTTTGTGAGCTTTGCGCCGGTGGCATGTTACAAATCCTCTAACCGATCTCGATGTTATCAGAGGTTTTGTCACTCGTCATCACTACGCAGTCAGCCATAGGCGGCTCGCGAAGCTATACCGCACCGTCCAAGTAAAGACGAGCGACCGGTTCTCGGCCCCGGGGGGCTATCTGATCAACGAAACCGCCGACAAACTGATCGAGGAAATCGGCGTGACCGAAGGCGCCCACGCCCCCTGCACGCCATGCCAGCCGCGTCGCGCTGACCTCTTGCGGCCAGAAACTGCCGGGGCGAGGCTAGGCACCTGCCCGGCCCGCGCTCACGCCGCGCCGGCGCCGATGCGTGGGTGGCATGAACCATGATCGGGCACAGCCCGAATGCCGCGGTGCAGAAAACGCATAGCGGCTTTGCCGGTTCTCACACTGCTCCCGGATCATTGCCCAATCTATATCCGCCTTGTCCGAAACATGCCCGATGAATGGGCGAGATGAAAACACAGGTGCTGAACATGTCCGTCGTCGAACTGAGCCGTCACAAAGCTGCCTCCGGTCTGGGTCTGGTCTTCGAGCGCGTGGCCGAGATGGTCACCACCTGGAATGATGCCCGCGTCACGCGCCGGGAGTTGGGCCAGCTGACCGATCGCGAGCTGGCCGATATCGGCGTGAACCGCAGCGATATCGAGCGCATTGCCCGCGCAGCCTGAGCACTGTTACGCCGAGATCGCAACACGGAGATTTTGAAACCTCGCTGCCTGCCAGCGGGGTTTTTGTTACGCGGATCGTCGAGCTTGCGACGCGCACGAAGCGTCGATCTCGCTGCAAGCTTACCTCATCGTGCTTGTCATCTGCGCTGTTCCGGGTTCTGGAAAATGCCGTCTACCGGACCGGTGGAGCAAAGAGGGACGCCGCGGTTTCTCCTGGTCCACGGTCTGCCTCGCATCCGCACTGCGATGGGATCGGTGGGCACGCGCCCCGAGCGGAAAAAGTTCATCGCAAAGTTCAGGGTGCAGCAGGAGAACTCCGACACAGAGCAGTGGAAATCGGCACGGACTGCCGGTCCTGGCGGTGCAGAATACAGCGGCGATGGAATGTCAGCTGAAGACGAAGCCGAAAGGACAATCGGGCGTCACCTTATGGCGGCGCCCGTTTGATCATTGGAAACCGGATTACGTGCTAAAACCGTAACAGAGCACTCGTCATCACAGGGACTTTTCTAGCGACCGGCCGCGCGCACGGAAAGTTGACCTTTTGGACAATTCGGTGCCACAGACACGCTTTGCTCTGTTTTCTCCCACGCAGTTTCCCATTCTTTTCATGACAGTTCAAGAAATTTGGTCATGCGAATTCATGGGAAGATTGCGTCACCGGCAGTTTTTGCTTTAACTGAATTCCGTTCGGACTTTCGTTCCGATTGAATTGCAAACCAACAGATAAGGAAGTGCCATCGCATGGATATCGATCTCGACGCCCTGACCCTCAAGGAGTTGAAAGCACTGAAGGCCAAGGTCGATCGCGCCGTCGATGGTTTCGGGGCCCGGCAGAAGCAGAAGGCGTTGGAAGCGCTGAAGACGGCCGCGCAGGAGCATGGTTTCAACCTGAAAGACCTGCTTGACGAAGCGAGCCTGAAGAAAACCCCGGCCGCGCCGAAATACGCTCATCCCGAAGATCCGGCTCAGACCTGGAACGGTCGTGGGCGCAAACCGAGTTGGGTGCTGGAGGCGCTTGATGCCGGCAAGACGCTGGAAGATCTCGCGATCTGAGCTCATCTGCGCTGCGAATGTCGAAACGACCGCTTCCGAAAGCGGTCGTTTTTCGTTTCTGGTCCTGCACTCGCGTTTCTTGCCGCCCGCGCGGGGCGGGTCAGGAGGGGCGAATGTTTGTCCTCGTCGCAAATTTGTGCAAGCTGCAGAGCAGGTTTTACGTCAGACGGAGACAGACATGGCGAGTGGTACGGTAAAATGGTTCAACCCTGAGAAGGGTTATGGCTTTATCCAGCCTGATGCCGGTGGTCCGGATGTGTTTGTACATATCTCGGCTGTCGAGCGGGCCGGCCTGAGCGGCCTGAACGATGGTCAGAAGATCTCTTATGAGATTCAGACCGGTCGCAATGGCAAGGACAGCGCCGTCGATCTCGTCGCGCAGTAAGTCTCGCGCCGAGAGACGCAGCTGTTCAAAGCTGATGTTCTGAAGCGAAAGGCCGCCCTTGGGGGCGGCCTTTCCGATCTTGCTGTCTGGCGGGACTGTTCCAACTGAGCCGCGCCAGACGCCTCCCGGGCACGGCCTTCGACGCCGGACAATTGGCCGATGGCAGCCCGCGCATGACGCGGGCCAATCCGGATAAATGCCGGCACCGGGGATCGACCGGGCAGGGGGCCCGGCTCACCCCGATACCGCGGTTTCTTTCTTATCCCTTGGGGTCCGCCACGCATCCGCGCGGCGGTCGGATCAATGGACAAGCGCCGCACAGGCGCGGCGTCGGGCAGCCGGGCCCGTGTCCTCGCGCAGGGCGCTGCGGGCCGCACCAGCCCGGGCGCCGACCCATGACCGCCCGCCCCGCGGCCACGGGCAGGGCTCTGCCCTTCCCGTTCTGCCCTCCGGAAAACACCGGGGTTTTCCAGAGAGCAGACGGAAAGGCCCGGCCCAGAGCGGACAGGGAGGGGCAATCCCTGACCGCAGCACGCAAGGACGGAAAGGGCCGAGAAATGGCATTCGATCTCTACCAGCAGGTGACCGACAGCATTATCGCCAGCATCGAAGCCGGCACCCCGGCATGGCGGCAGCCATGGGCGGGCGAGGGGGGCGCCGCACAAATGCCGCGGCGCGCCAATGGCGAGGCCTATCGTGGTATCAATGTGCTGATGCTGTGGCTGGCCGCCGCGGCGCAGGGCTATGGCAGCGCCTATTGGTTCACCTACAAACAGGCCGAAGCGGCAGGCGGGCAGGTACGCAAGGGCGAGAAAAGCGCCAGCGTGGTCAAATACGGTACCATCGAGCGCGAGAATGAGGAGACCGGGGAGGAGAAGCGCGTGCCCTATCTCAAAAGCTATCGCGTCTTCAATGCCGATCAGATCGACGGCTTGCCGGAGCGTTTTCATGCACCCGCCCCTGAGCTGGCCAGCCATCCCGATGCCGAAGCCGATGCGAGGCTGGAGGCCTTCTTCGCGGCAACCGGGCTCGATATCCGCACCAGTCCCGAGCCTCAGGCCTTTTACGATCCGCAGGGCGATTTCATCCACATGCCGCCGATCGCGCGGTTCGAGAACACGCCAAAATTCTACGGCGTCCTTGCCCATGAATGTTGCCACGCCACTGGCCATGCCTCACGCCTCGACCGGTTCAGCCGCTTCAATGACCGCAAGGCCTATGCTTTCGAGGAACTGATCGCCGAGATCGGCAATTGCATGCTCTGCAGTCAGCTCGGTCTCACGCCGGATTTTGGCCAGTCGGCTGCCTATGTCGAGGGCTGGCTGCGGGCATTGAAAGATGACAAGCGGATGATCTTCAAGGCTGCGACCGAGGCGCAGAAAGCGGCGGATTATCTTCTCGCTGCGGCTGGGCCGGAAAAGGTGGTGAGCCAAGGCGAGGCCGCCTAGGAGCCCAGCCGGCTTCCGATAATCGAGCCCGTCGCGATCTGCGGCGGGTCCTTGCGGGAAGAGCGGAAAATCCGGCCGGGCCGGATTTGCACCTGTGAGACCCGCGCCGGTCGCGAAACGCTCCGGTCGCGATCAGTACCCTGCGCGGGCGAGATAGGCATCGAGGCCCCGCGCAAACTCCTCCCGGACCCAGCGGCTGAGCATGACCGAAAGATTGTTGAATCCTTCGGGATCGAGCTCGAGGCGCAACTGTTCATGGAGCCCGGCATCGATCGACCAGGTCGTGTTCACCACCAGCCCGTTGCGCGGCATGCGCGCATGGCTGATCTCCTCCTGTCGAACATCCGGCAGCTTCGCCAGCAAGGCCGGCCGGATCTCCTTCAGTGCTGCGAGAGCAATCCGCTGAGGTGTGGTTCTCGCGCGCTCGGCCCAGGGCGTGGCGCGGGCCACCAATTCCGGGGCAACGCCGAAATAGATCTTCAGTGCCACCAGCTTGCCGGGCTCCGACATAATTGCGCCCGGGGGTGATGGCGCGCGCGCCGCCTCTTTTTCGGCGCCTGCGGGCTCGCGCTTCTGCCTGGCTTTGGCCGGCAGGGTTTGTGCCGGTCCCGCCGCGACGGGTGTCTCCACCCCGGACCCGGCGGCCTCCACTGCCCGCTCCCGGATCCGGAAACTGCTCTGATGCTTGCTGTCGATGCCACGCAGTTGGGCGATATAGCTCAGATCGCGGCTCTTGATCGGCGGCAGCTTCTTGCGCTCAGCCATGATCGGCCTCACCGCGGATCGCCTGATCGATTTCGGTCAGCACCATATCCATCTCGGCCACTGCGTTGCTCAGATGACGCGCCACCCCGGGATTGCTCAGGCTGTCGCGGATCGGCCCGAGCAACCCTTCGAGATCGAGGCGCAGATAGGCGGCACGCTGCATCACCGGCTCGGGCAAAGTCGGCATCTGGGTGACCATTTCGACGATCGCTGCCTCCTCCGCCTCCGAGCGCCGATACGGCACCGCATTGATCACCACGCTGATCGGTGGCACGGCATCGGGGTCTGGCACACGCTCCTTCAGGCGGGCATGCCAGAGCAGGGTTTGCCGGGTCTCGCTGACATCGGAGCGCGAAAGCTTTGTTGGTACCGCGACCAGATGCGACTTTAGCACCATCTCGTCCTGGGCCGCAGCACCGCCGCCAAAGCTGTCGATCAGGACCAGGTGCTCCTGATCGGGCAGGGTGTAGATCTGGTCGATGGCCTCGGCCACCTCGCCGGCATCCATGCTCGGGATGACGGAGACCAGTGGATCCCAGTTGCCGCGCTCCTGACCGCTGCACATCCACAGGTAGCTGCTCTGGCTTTGATCGGTGTCGAAGATCGTGACGGTTTCGCCGCGCTCGGCCGCGGCGCTGGCCAGCCCTTTCACCAGGGTGGATTTGCCGCAGCCGCCCTTGCGGTTCATCACCATGACGACGCGGATGCCATTGCTGCTCATCTCAAAGCCTCACTCAAATCAGTTCGGAAACACTATTGAAAATCTGAATGGGGAGAGCCTAACACCACGTTCGGCTCCACAAAACCAAAAACCATGAAGTTGAAACCAGAAAAGGGAGACGCATTTCCAAGTATCGGTAGCTGCAGACCGCGGAACAGAAACCGTAAAATAGGTGCCAATTCCCAATCCCAAGGCCGCTGCTAACAGCTACCGGATACGCAAGATCAGGGACCGCAAAGCAGAGCTTGGCTGCCAGGTGCCAGAGGCACCGCCTTCGTCCCGTCGCGTTGGGTCACCGAGGCATTCCGCCGACTTGGCCACCCTGAGCGGCAGCTTTGGACGTACGGCGCCCGAAACGGCCGGGCCTCTGGCCCGAAGCCTGATGCGTTGAAAGCAAACGGACCCTTTGCGCCGCACCGCCGCGCTCCCCAGCCCCTGACCTCCGCACGCTCCGGTTGCGTTGACATGAGGAAGCACAGCTGGCAGCAAAGGGGTATGGCAGGAAATGCAGAATGTTTACAAACACGCTCGCCTCGTCACCGCCCGGTTTTTTCTGGTGGATCTGATTGATGGCGCGCCAAACGCTCACCAGGGACCAGAAGACGGAAGCCCTGCGCAAGACCCGCGCTGGTGAGGAGGTGACGCCGGTCTCAGAGCCGCATGGCCCGGCCTCGCATGCGGCGCGGAAGAGGGCCCGAACCCAGCGCATCCGCGAGTCGGGGGCAATGACCACCCATGGCAAGGCGGTGGCGGTGCGGCTGTCGCCGGAAGAGCTGGCCGCTTTGGATCGGCTGATGGCCGAGATTGGCGCCAGATCGCGATCGGATGCCTTGCGATCTGCGCTGCGCGCCAGTGCCGGCCTCCTGGAATTTCATCCGGGTCAGGCGGCGCAGCTGAGTGAGATCAGGTCGGAGCTGCACAAGATCGGCGTCAATGTGAACCAGATCGCCCTGGCGGCGAACCGCGGCCGGATCGATCTGGCGCGGGCGGAATGGCAGGGGCTGAACGAATTGCGCCTCGCCCTGCCGAAGCTCCGCACCTGGCTTCATGCCGTGGTCGATGAGCAGCGTCGCCGCGGGGTGCGGCTCTTCCGCGCCTTCAGCGAGGCCGGGGATGGCTGAGGCCGGCGCTGCCATATGGGAGGAGATCCGGCTGCGCTATCTGCGCGGCGGCGCCGCCAGTTCGCGTCAGCGCCGCTTCACCGCCCGGGCCAACAATCTCTGGCGGGTATCGCAAGGCTCGAATGCGGCCGTCTTCAAGAAGATCCACAATGGCGGCACGCATGACCGCAAGCAACTCGGCAATCAGCTCGACTACCTGTTCTCGAAAGCCGAGGCGGTGTTCGGCAATATGGTCGAGCACGACCCGGACCGGCGCACGCTGACCCGCGAGGAGCGCAAGAGCCTGTCGGGCGATTGGGAGGACAGCTGGCGCGGTGATCCGAAGAATGGCCATACCACGCATCTGCTGCTGTCCTTCCCGGCCGATGTCGCGCCCGAGCGCGCGAAGCTGGTGGCCGAGATCTGGGCCGCCGAGATGTTCCAGAGCGGCACCCATGTCGATGACGAATGGGCCTATGTCGCGGCGCTGCATACCGATCGCAGCCATCCGCATGTCCATATCGTCGTCAACAATCGCGGCATCGTCCATGACTGCTGGTTCTACATGGCCAAAGGCCATGCTTTCGAGCTCATTGCGATGAAGGAGCGCATGGTCGAAATCGCTGCCGAGCAGGGGCTCTATCTCGACAGCTCGTCGCGGATCGAACGCGGCAAGCTGACCTATGGCCCGTCGCGGGCCGAGCTGGAGAACGCGCTGCGCGAAGGGCGCGACGTCTACGAAAAGCCTCTGCAGGGCGCGGCGATGCGCGACGCGCTGGCGCAGATCCGCCAGAATGTGATGACCCTGCGCCTCTGCTCAAACATGGCCGGTGATTTGGCCGAGGACGCATTTTCCGCACATATTGAAGATCTCGCCAGCATTCTCGAGCAGGGCGGGGTCATCCATGGATTCAAGGAGATGAAGATGGACATTCAGGCCGTCGAGACCAGGGGTGATCTGGCGCAATATTACGACAAATGGCTCGAGCAATCCGAGCGGGATATCCGGAGCCTGCCGGAGGCGGAGCGCGCCGGGATGCGGCGCGAGCTTTACGAGGTCGCGGCCAGTGTCTCGCGAGAGCTTGGTGATGCCCGCGGGGCCGAATTGATGCGGCAACCCCCCAAGGCAGCGATCTATGACACCGAAATGGACCCGACAGGTCTGGCCCGGGACGGGATGCGCCGCGACATCGGTGCCGAGGGCATGGACGAGATCCGCGATCGCATCGGCGTGGCGGCCAGGGATGCAGGTCTCGACCCGGTTGCCGTCCATGACCGCATGCAGCAAGGGGCGGCCAATGCCTGGCAGGAACGGGAATGGGCCAAACAGGACATTGTCGCAGTGGCAGATGCCAAAAGGCTCGATCTCGAGAGCGCGACCGGACGCCGTCAGGCCGCCGAACTTGTCGACAGCTTCTACAGCAAGGCGGCAGACTTGTTGGAGCGCGGTCTGACCCGACAGCCGCAGGATGACCGCCTGAGCCGGGCGCTGGTGGCAATGCGGGAGAGCTTCCGCGAGACCGGGCAGGTGCAGTTCCGCAATGACGAGGATGCCGGGCGCTTCGCCGCGGACCTGAAGGACCGCTATGGTGAGGATGTCATGGTGCGATTGGCCAGGGGCGATGACCGGGCGCTGGCGCTGGATATCCCGGACCCGGGAGATCGCCGTGCGGTCGCGCAAGCGGTGATTTCGGCGGCCGAGCAGCATGAGAGCATGGGTATGAGCCTGAGCGAGGCGCGTGCCGCGAGGGCGCGGCTTGCCACGCAGGAGGTCGAAGCATCGCAGCAGGTGCGCGAAGGGGATCAGTATCGCGATCGGGATCGGGAACGCTAGTTGCTGGGGGGAACTGCTCCACCAAAAACTGCTTTCGCTCCTCGTCAGTGATGCAAATCACCAATCTGGCGCAACCCTCGAACGGATAATGCTGCGTGCGAAGCCACCGCCCAAGTCGACTCACCCGACAATCATCGGGTCTAAATTGCGCGCAGGTCAGTCCATCACAAACGCCGCAGTCGAAAACAGGCGCCCGATGGCAAATGACCCGCGCGCATGGAGATGGTCGTCAGGCCGACAGCTCACGACGCAGGATGTCTGCACCCGCGCTCAGTGCAGCCAGCTTCCCTCTTGCTACCCGACGGGACAAGGGTGCCATGCCGCAATTGGTGCAAGGATAGAGCTTGTCCGCATCCACGAACTGGAGCGCCTTTCGCAGAATGTCGGCGACTTCCTCGGGCGTCTCGATGGTATCGGTCGCCACGTCGATGGCCCCCACCATCACCTTCTTGCCCCGGAGAAGCTCGATCAGATCCATTGGCACGCGGGAATGCTGGCATTCCAGCGAAATCATGTCGATGGTGGATTTCTGGAGCTTTGGGAAAACCTCTTCATATTGCCGCCATTCCGCACCCAAGGTCTTTTTCCAGTCCGTATTGGCCTTGATGCCATAGCCGTAGCAGATATGAACAGCGGTTTCGCATTTGAGGCCTTCAGCCGCTTTCTCCAGGGCCGCAATCCCCCAGTCATTCACCTCGTCGAAGAAGACGTTGAAGGCCGGTTCGTCGAACTGGATGATGTCGACGCCCGCCGCTTCCAATTCCTTGGCTTCCTGATTGAGAATCCGGGCAAATTCCCATGCCAGCTTTTCGCGGCTTCTGTAATGGGCGTCATAAAGCGTATCGATCATGGTCATGGGACCAGGCAGCGCCCATTTGACAGGTCGATCGGTTAATCCGCGCAGGAACTTCGCATCTTCCACGAAAACAGGTTTCTGGCGGGACACAGCTCCGACCACCGTTGGGACGCTGGCATCGTAACGATTGCGGATCCTGACGGTTTCCCGTTTCTCGAAATCCACGCCTTCGAGATGCTCGATGAACGTGGTGACGAAATGCTGGCGCGTCTGCTCGCCGTCGCTGACGATATCGATGCCCGCCTGTTGCTGATCGTTCAACACCACGCGCAGAGCATCATGCTTGCCTTCGATCAGCTCCTCTCCTTGCAGCTTCCACGGCGACCAGAGCGTTTCAGGCTGCGCGAGCCAGGAGGGTTTGGGCAAATTTCCTGCGGTCGACGTCGGCAATAGTTTTTTCATGTTGAGATGACCTTGCATTTTGGTTGATCAGGCGGCGAACTGGACGAACCATTGCTCGAGAATGTTCCGGTATGGTTTTATGAAATTCTCTTCGGCGAATTCTCCCTGCTCGACAGCAAGCCTGCTGCGTTCTTCGCGGTCATAGACGATCTGGGTCAATGAATAATCCTGATGCCGCAAGCTGGGTCGATAACACTGCCCCGCGGGGGAGTTGGCATTGTAGATCTCGGGGCGATAGATTTTTTGAAAGGTTTCCATCACGCTGATCGTGCCGATAAGTTCCAGGCTGGAATAGTCGTTGAGCAAGTCTCCGGAGAAATAGAAAGCTAGAGGCGCGACGCTTTTCGGCGGCATGAAATGGCGAACCTGCAATCCCATCTTCCTGAAATACTGGTCCGTCGCGGAAAATTCATCCTGCTGATATTCGACGCCGAGCACAGGATGCCGCTTTCCGGTCCGGTGATAACTCCTGCTGCTCGAAACACTCAGGCATATGACCGGCGGCTTCTCGAAATGTTGCTTATAGGCATTCGAATTCAGGAAACACTTGAACAGGTTTCCATGCAGATCGCCGAAATCTTCCGGTTCCCTGAAATGGGCACGGCCTTTGTTGTACTGTGGCAGCAACACGCTGAAATCGTAGTCCCGTACATAGGAGGAGAAGTTGTTCCCCGCGATGCCACAGGTCCGTTTGCCGTTCGTCCGGTCCAGGATGCTCGGCTTCAATATTTCGATCAGCGGGAAAGCATCGACGCGGCTTCCGTCACCGACGCTCAATTCGGCAGAGATGATTTCAAGTTCGACCGCGTAGCGGTCACGGTTCGGATTGTCCCAATCTGCCATTGTATTGAAGCGGTTGTCGATCATCGCAAACGCGTTGCGCAGATTTTCCTGACGTTTGCTCCCCCGGGCCAGGTTGGCGAAGTTGGTCGTTGCCCGCGTATTGTCCGAAGGAATGTAATTCTCGTCGAAACGAATGCTTCTGATGGAATATTCGAGGTGTTCTCTCATCCTGACATGCCCTCTCGAGCGGCCTGCCGAGACAAGCCGTGAAAACCAAATGACTCTCCGCGACAGTTGTCGCGAAGCGGCGATGTCACCTTGCGGATGGGCCGCTCCCGACGCGCCCACCGCGGCCGGAACAGGTGATCGATCGAGGCAGGTTTCCTGACTTGCGGGTCTGTGCCTTGCCCGGCCTTCCCGGCGCGAAATCTGCGCCAGTGGCAATTCGGACAGGCTCACCGCCTACAGTTGCGGGGGCAGTTCCGGATTTGGCGACAGCCTCACCGGATTCCCTTTTACCCGGGGCTTCCCCCGGCACCTTGATCTGGGGCCAAAATCAGTCGGAACCGCATCCATGTCAACGCGGCCGAGGTATCCAAATTTTCATGTTGATTATGAGGATGGCGGGCTTCTTCAAGGCACTTGCCTGGCTAGACGCGGTTACCGGCGGCTCGGCATAGTGGTTAAAGAGGGTCGAGCCGCTCGATACCCCGGGAACGCCCACAACCGCGATATGGCGGGAGTTGCCACGCTGCCCCCTCGCGCAGGGCAAAGCCTAGACCAGACCCGGAATCACACTTTCCGCGATGGAGACGTCGAGCCTCTCGAACCCCTTAAGACCGATCAACTCGTAAAGCTCCGCGCGGGTCTGCATCTCCGGCAACATGGCGGTGGTGGCGCCATCGCGCGCCAGCGCCGCGTAAAGCCGTTCCTGCGCCTTGTTGGCGACGCGCAGCGATGAGACCGGCCAGATCACCATGTCATAGCCCAGATCCTCGAACTGCTGCGCGGTCAATGCCGGCGTGCGGCCGAACTCGGTCATGTTGGCCAGCAGCCGGATGCCGGGAAGGCGGGCGCGGACCTCGCGGAACATCTCGATGCTGGTCAGGGCCTCGGGAAAGATCGCGTCGGCTCCGGCCTCGACATAAAGCCTGGCGCGGGCGACGGCACCCTCGATGCCCTCGCTGGCGGCCGCATCGGTGCGGGCGATGATCACCAGGTCGCGACGCGCCCGCGCTGCGGCCGCGACCCTGGCGGCCATGTCCGGGGCCGAGGCCAACTTCTTGTCGTTCAGATGGCCGCATTTCTTGGGCAGAAGCTGGTCTTCGAGATGCACGGCGCCCGCACCGGCTTCCTCGAAGCAGCGTACCATATGCATGACATTCAGCGCCTCGCCATAGCCGGTATCGCCATCGACCAGCAGCGGCAGGCCCGAGGCCCGGGCGATCTGACGAATGAAGAAGGCGACCTCGTCCACGGTGATGATGCCAAGATCGGGCAGCCCCATGGATGCGGTCATCGCCGCGCCGGAGAGATAGAGCGCATCGAAACCCGCCGCCCTGGCCTGAACCGCTGCCTGGCCATTATGCGCGCCGGGCAGGCGCAGGATACCGGGCCGGTCCAGAGCGGCGCGGAAGCGCGCGCCGGCCGTGGCGCGCGGAAGATCGTCTGCTACAAGATAGGGCATGGTTCAGGCCTCGGATTGGATCGCGGGCACCAGCCCGCGCTTGTCGATGGGGGGAAAGACGCGGTTCTCGGGTCCGATGTAATTCGCCGAGGGGCGAATGATCTTGTTGTCCTGCCGCTGCTCGATCACATGCGCGCCCCAGCCTGCGGTGCGGGCGATCACGAAGATCGGGGTGAACATCGCGGTCGGAACGCCGAGCAGGTGATAGGAGACCGCCGAATACCAGTCGAGGTTCGGAAACATTCGCTTGGTCTGCATCATCACCGTCTCGATCCGCTCGGCGATGTCGAACATCCGGGTCGAACCGGCGACCTCGGACAGTTCCCTTGCCACTCGTTTGATGACGACATTGCGCGGGTCGGATATGGTGTAGACCGGATGGCCGAAGCCGATGACGACCTCTCTCGCTTCGATCCGGGCGCGGATATCGGCCTCGGCCTCGTCGGGATCGCCGTAGCGCTTCTGGATCTCGAAGGCGACCTCGTTGGCGCCGCCATGCTTCGGGCCGCGCAAGGCGCCAATGGCCCCGGCAATGGCGGAATAGACGTCGGAGCCGGTTCCCGCGATGGTGCGCGCGGCGAAGGTCGAGGCGTTGAACTCATGCTCGGCATAGAGGTTCAGCGTGACATCGAGCGCCCGGACCTGATCGGCGCCTGGGGCATGACCATGCAACAGATGCAGGAAATGTCCGGCAAGGGTCTCGTCTTCGGTCTCGACCTCGATGCGGCGTCCGTTCCGGGCATAATGGTGCCAATAGAGCAGCATCGAACCCTGCGTCGCGATCAGGCGGTCGATGATGTCCCGCGCGCCGGGGGGATTGTGGTCATGCGCCTCGGGCAGGACGCAGCCAAGGGCGCTGACGCCCGAGCGCAGGACATCCATCGGATGCGCGGCGGCGGGTATCGCTTCCAGCGTGTCCCGGACCGCCTTGGGCAGGCCGCGCAGGGCGCGCAGCCTTGCCTTGTAGGCGGCAAGCTCGGACGCCGTGGGCAATGCGCCATGGATCAGCAGATGGGCCACTTCCTCGAACGCACAGGATTGCGCGAGGTCGAGGATGTCATAGCCGCGATAATGCAGGTCGTTGCCGGACTGGCCCACGCTGCAAAGCGCGGTATTGCCGGCGACGACCCCGGACAGGGCCACGGATTTCTTCGGCTTCAGGGTCGAACCACTCATCATTCCCTCCTCATTTCCAGTCGAAGATGCCATGCGGGCGGGGTGCGCCCAGATGATCCGCCGCAACCGAGAAATTCAGCGCCGCCAGATCACCGGCCTGAAGCGAGGCCAGCGCCTCGGCCGCCTGCAGGAAGCGTTGCTGCTCGGCCGGGGCGACGATGCCTTCGGACAGGGTCAGGAACTTGCGGATATAGTTTTCGCGAATGAAGGGCCGGGCGCCGTCGGGATGGGCGTCGGCCAGCGCAAGCTGGTCCTCGATGACCCTGCCGTTCTTCAGCGTGACCACCACGCGCCCGCCGAAGGCCTTCTCCTTCGGATCGCGCGCGTGATAGCGCCGGGTCCATTCCGGATCCTCGACCGTGCTGATCCTGCGCCAGAGAGCGACGGTCTCGGGGCGCTGCGCGCGTTCGGGGGCATAGCTCTTCTCGTGATGCCAGCCGCCATCCTCGAGAGCGACAGCGAAGATATACATGATGGAGTGATCCAGCGTCTCGCGGCTGGCTTTGGGGTCCATCTTCTGCGGATCATTCGCGCCGGTGCCGATCACGTGGTGGGTGTGATGGCTGGTATGGATGACGATGCTGTCAATCTGCGACAGGTCGCCGATCTGCGGCCCCATCCTGCGGGCAAGATCGATCAACGCCTGGCTTTGATATTCCGCCGAATGCTCCTTGGTATAGGTATCGAGGATTGCCCGCTTGGCGACGCCCTTGCCTGGCAACGGCACGCGATAGCGGGCATTCGGCCCCGAAAGCAGGAAGGCGATGAAACCATCCTCGCCCTCCCATGCCGGGTTCGGCGCGCCTTCGCCGCGCATGACGCGATCCACCGCCTCGATCGCCATTTTGCCGGCAAAGGCCGGGGCATAGGCCTTCCAGGACGAGATCTCGCCCTTGCGGCTCTGGCGGGTCGTGGTGGTGACGTGCAATGCCTGCTGCACCGCCTGATAGATCACCTGGACCGGCAGGTTCAGCAACGTGCCGATCCCGGCAGCGGCCGAAGGCCCGAGATGAGCGATATGGTCGATCTTGTGCTCGTGCAGGCAGATGCCGCGCACGAGGTTGACCTGAATCTCATAGCCGGTCGCCAGGCCCCGGATCAGGTCGGCCCCGGATTTTCCGACATGCTGGGTGACGGCCAGGATCGGCGGGATATTGTCGCCGGGATGCGAGTAATCCGCGGCCAGGAAGGTGTCGTGGAAATCAAGCTCGCGGACCGCCGTGCCATTGGCCCAGGCCGCCCATTCCGGCGAAACCCGGGTCTCCTGGTTCATCCCGAATACCGTCGCCCCCGGCCGCATCGGATGGCAGAGCGCCTGCGCGCGGGCCGAGGCCACGGGACGCCGCGCGACCGAGGCGGCCGCCACGGCGGCATTGTCGATGATCCGGTTGACGATCATCTCGGCCACTTCGGGCAGCACCTCGACCGGATCGCCAGCGACCTCGGCGATTTTCCACGCCAGCTGCTCTTCGCGCGGCAGGTGTTCGGCGGAGCGGTAGGTCCGCACGTCATGCATGATCATCGGTTTTGTCCTTCGTTGTTCTGATTGTCTCGGAGAATGGCTTCGGGTCGTCCGCCCGCATCGACGGCGACCATCTCGAACCGGCCCGTCAGCGCCGGCCTGTCGGCCGCTTGGCCTACCGCCGCAGCAGTGCCTGTCACCTCAACGGTCATGGAGGTGCGGCCGGTGCGGGTGACGCGGGCCGTCAGTTCCAGGATTTCGCCGACCCGGATCGGTGTCGAGAAATCCACCCGCTCGGATCGCGCCATCACCACCGGGGCGCCGGCGTGACGGGTCGCGGCGATGAAGGCGGCCTTCGCCATCAGCGCCAGCGCATTGCCGCCAAACAGCGTCCCGTAATGGTTCGCCGCGTCGGGAAAGATCATCTCGATCGTCTGGATGGTGCTGGAGCTGGTCATGGCTTCGCCTTCGCAGAATTGGCAAGGCGAGCTTTTCACAACCACACGGTGATGATAAACTACTGAAAATGCGTTGAATTGCGAATGATTGCGCTGTGATTTGCGAAGGTTGCGAATGGTAAAGACCTTTATGGGCGTGCGCTTGCGCCGCTTGCGGGAAGAACGCGGGCTGACCCAGGCGGCACTTGCCCGGGCATTGGAGATCAGTCCCAGCTATCTCAACCAGATCGAGCAGAATGCCCGGCCATTGACCGTCCCGGTGCTGATCAGGCTGAATGCGAGTTTCGGGCTGGATGTGCAGCTTTTCTCGGACGCGGACGAGGCGCGGCTGATCACCGATCTGCGCGCGGCCCTGGCCGACCAGGGCGCGGGCATTTCACTGGCCGAGTTGCGCGAACTGGCCGCGAACATGCCCGATGTGGCGCGTTCGATCGTCGCCATGCAGCGCCGCCTGCGCGAGACCGCCGAACGGGCGGACCTGCTGGCCGGGCGCATCTCCGATCGTCCCGGCTCCGCGCCCGAAGCCTTCGAGGCGGTGCGCGACTGGTTCAACGATCGCCGCAACCACGTGGCCGAGCTGGATGCCGCGGCCGAGGCGATTGGCGGCAGCCTGCCATTCGGACGCATGGCGGCTGGTCTGATCAACCGGATCGGCGGCCGCCACGGTATCCGCATCGCGCAGGGCGGCGAGGCTTTGCGACACTACGACGCGGGTGAGCGCATCCTCTATCTTGCACCGCATCTCAGCCCCGGCCAGACCGCTTTCCAGATCGCGACGCAACTGGCCTTCCTCGAACAGGGCGAGCTGATCGAGCAGCTGTCGGACAATCGCGACCTTTCGCCCGATGCGCGCCTGCTGCTGCGCATCGGGCTGGCGAACTACTTCGCCGGCGCGCTGATCCTGCCCTATCGCGCTTTCCTCGAAGCGGCCGAGGCCACGCATTACGACATCGACCTGCTGGCCCGCCAGTTCGGCGTCGGTTTCGAGACCACCTGTCATCGCCTGTCGACGCTGCAGCGCCCCGAGGCGCGGGGCGTGCCCTTCTTCTTCATCCGCGCGGATCGCGCGGGCAACATCTCGAAACGGCAATCGGCGACCGATTTCCATTTCAGCCGCATCGGCGGATCATGTCCGCTCTGGAACATCTACGAAGCCTTCGCCCGGCCCGGAGAGGTCGTCCGGCAGGTCGCCCAGATGCCGGATGGACGCAGCTATCTGTGGATCGCCCGCATGGTGCAAAGCGGGCAGGGCGGTTTCGGCGCGCCGGTCAAGACCTTCGCGGTGGCGGTTGGCTGCGATCTGACCCATGCCAGCCGGCTGATCTATGCCCGTGGGATGGATCTCGCCAATCCCAAAGCCGCGGCGAAGATCGGTCCGGGCTGCAAGGTCTGCGAACGCCGCGCCTGCCCGCAACGCGCCTTTCCGATGGTCGGGCGCCCCCTCGTCGCGCGGCCGGGCGAGGCGCGCTTTGCGCCCTATTCCGGCGCGGGTTGAGCGCCGGTCGCCCTGAACAGCGACAGGAAGCCCGCGATGTGGTCCGTATTTTCCTCGCCGCACCGCAGGCCGATATGCGGGCCCTTTGGCGATGCCATCTTCCAGAGGCACGGTGCGCATCGCCAGGCCCTGATGTCGCGCGAGATATCATGGGCGGGAAGCGAACAATCCTATTGAGGCGGGTGGAATGCAATTAGTGTCACAGCAATGACACAATCGGACGGATCTTCAGCATGCCCTCTAGGCAGGCGAAGGCAAAATCAGCAATTTGCGCTCGTCCCGAAGGTTGGACACCAAAGCCAGACGTTCATCGCCCAGATGACTCCCAGCGAACTCCTTGACATATAACAGAATCTTGATTGGCGAGCATGTCGCCGACGGGTTCCGCGCAGGAGAATCGCAATGCTCATTCAAGTTGGCAGGCAGCCGATCCGGCTGGCATGGTCGACCTGCCTGACCGCTTTGGCCCCGGCCGAGGTCGTCAATGTCCATCCGCCCGGGCGCAGGATCCCAGCGCCATCATGTTGGACATGGTCCTGCATGGCGATGGCGTGACCGAAAACAGCGGCAGCTATGTGACGCAGCTTCCGTCCGGAACAGCCTCGGGTCTGCCCCTGACGGTCCGCGAGACGCCGCAATCGGTCACGGCGGTCACCAACCAGCAGATGTGGGACAAGGCCGTCACCATCCTGAACCAAGCCATCGTCTGGACCCGGCCTGGTGGCGATGCAGGGCAATGGCGAATTCCTGGAGGGGTCAAGAATAATGGCATGCTGACGTTAGTCCCCATGTCTAGGCCAGTTCAAAAGCGGGTGGCCTGCAAGACGCCGCTCGTCTGGTACGCAATACCCCATGACAGCCCCGACTGCAGCGATCCGCGTGTCTTTCGATAGCGCCTGTCCCGAGCCCGCTCGGTTGCAGGAGCATATCTCAAACTAAAAAACAACGGGACAGAGATAATGATGAAGTGGAAATGCTTATCGGCCTATGCGCTTGGAGGAAGCGCATTGGCCTTGAGTGCCGGACTGATGGCCGCACCGCGACCTGGATCGGCACAGGAAGCGACCGCGCGGACCGTGGTGCTGAATGAGGTGACGCTGAACGCGGATATGGCAACCACAGAGGGGACCGGCTCATACGCGACGCAAAAGGCCAGTATTGCGCGTGGGACTGAGACATTGAAGGAAGTGCCGCAGACCATCAGCGTGATGACCCAGCAGGTGCTGCAAGATCAGAACCTGACCACGATGTCCGATGCGATGCGGAAGGCGCCGGGTATTGTCGTGACGCAAGGCGAGGGCGGAGAGACCTCGTTCTATGCGCGCGGATTCCAGATCAAGAACTATCAGGTCGATGGCCTTGGCGTTTCATACGATTCGACCTACACGCCCGATTTCGAAATGGCGATCTATGACCGCTTGGAAATCCTGCGCGGTGCCGACGGTCTGTTTTCCGGTGCAGGCGAGCCGGGCGGTACAATTAACCTTGTCCGCAAGCGGCCGACGGATCAATTGCGCAGTTCGTTTGCGTCTTCTGTCGGGAGTTGGAACAACCACCGCATCGAGGCTGACATCGGCGGCCCGCTGGGCCTTGAGGGCAAGCTGCGCGGGCGGCTGGTCGGCGTCTGGCAGGATCGCGATTTCTTCTACAAACCCTCGGAGGAGGAAAAGCACGTTCTTTATGGTGTGCTGGAATATGACCTGGCGCCTTCGACCCTGCTGAGTGGCGGAGTCGCCTATCAGCACCTTAACGGCAATCGCTGGCAAAGCGGCTTGCCGACCTATACCGACGGCAGCCAGATTGGCCTGCCCCGCGATGTGGCGCTGACGATCGATTGGGCGCGTCGCGACGAAACCATTCGCGAAACCTTCCTTGCGCTGGAGCATGATTTCAACAGCGACTGGACGCTGAAAGCGAGCGCGATGCGCCAGCGCTTTGACTACGATTACCTGCGCTTGAACACGAACGGACCTGTAGATCCTGCGACGGGATCATTCGGCCAACCCACGATGTTTTCCGAAGCCAACGGCAATCACGCCGATGTCGTGGACCTGAATCTGACGGGCCGCTTCGATGCATGGGGCCGCGATTATAAGCTGGTCGCAGGAGCAGACTGGCGGCGCAGCTATGGCAAGCAGATCCGCTACAACGTGTCGCCGAATGCCTTGCCCGGCGATTTCGGCATCGGCGATTTTCCCGGTCTCGAGCTGCCTGAACCGGAGGTGACCACCCGCAACCATGGCTGGCCGGCATGGGGTGCCAAGCAGATGGGCATCTACGGCAAGCTGGACATGGAGGTCACCGACCGGCTGAACGTGACTGTCGGCGGCCGCTACGGTCGCTATGACTATTCGACCATCTATGAGCTATATGACGAAGACGGCAATCTGGTCGAACGCGACAGCGACGGCGCATGGTCAGACACAGGCATCTTCACGCCTTACGCGGCGTTGACCTATGACCTGACGCCCGAATGGACCGCCTATGGCAGCGTGACCGAGATCTTCAAGCCGCAGGCCAATTTGATGGGAGCCGGTAATAATCCGCTCGACCCGATCACAGGCCGCAATTACGAACTGGGCATCAAAGGGGAGTTGATGGATGGCGCGCTGAATGTCGCTGCTGCTGTTTATCACGTCAAGCGCAAGGGCGAAGGCTTCCGCGATCCCAGCCTCCCCGATGACGGCAGCCCATGCTGCTATTTGCCAAGTGGCGAAATCACCAGCCAGGGTATCGATCTTGAAGCTTCGGGAGAGCTCATGCCCGGCTGGCAGATCATGGCGGCTTATTCCTACAATCACAACAAGGACGATGGCAGCGGCGAGGCCTATCACACCCTTACGCCCAAGCACCTGTTCAAGCTGTGGACGGATTACGATCTGCGTGGCGCATATTCGAAATGGACCATTGGCGGCGGGGTTACCGTCAAGAGCGCCCATGCCAACAGTGGGACGTATTGGCTGCGCGTCGATGATCAATGGACACAGCCGGAATTCGAAATCCGTCAGGGGGGCTACGCAATCTGGGACGCGCATGTGAAATACCGCATCGATGACCAGTGGTCGCTGGATCTGAACGTGAACAACCTGTTCGACAAGACCTATTACTCGACCATCGGCACGCCCGGTGGCGGCAATTGGTATGGCGAGCCGCGCAACGCTGCGCTGACCTTGCGCGGCACTTTCTGACCCGCCCCGAGAGACCTCGCAGCGCCTCGCTGGCGCTGCGGGGCACCCACTTCAAGGAAAGGACCTATCTATGATACGCAATGCATTTCGCACCGCCGGGATGATGACCGCGCTTGGTCTGTTGCTGAGCCCGGCCCTGGCGCAGGACAATTCGGGGGCCAAGGTGTTGCCGGAGGCAGCCATCGCACAGGCCGCGATCCGGCAGGACATAATCCACGGCATCTATGAAACCGTCGAGGCGCCGGAACTGGGTGCGCTTTTCGTCGCCTCGACCCCCAGCTTTGACGCGGGCAGGCCGGGCTATGTCGATCTTCTGGACCCCGCCGGCCTAAGCCCGATCCGCCGGGTCGAACTGCCGCGCCGCGCCTTTGCGCTGGCGATGGATCATCAGCGCGGCAAGCTGTTCGTGGGCAATACCCTGGACGGCTCGCTTAGCGTGCTGGATGCCAAAAGCGGTGTGCTGCTGGACACCGTGCAATTGGGGAAGCCCGAGGGCGAGGGCTTCGAACATACCCGCATGATCGAGATCGACGAGGCAAGTGGTCGCGTCTTCGTTTCCAGCCCGTCGGAATCCGGTACGCTGTGGATCGTGGACACGGAGGCGGATAATACCGTCACCCGCATCGACGATGCCGGGCTTTGGGCCGCAGGTCTGGCGCATGATCCGGCGTCCGGACGAGTCTATGTCAGCGGCGGCGGCATCGATGAGGTGCTGATCGTGGACGGCAAGACCGGCGAGCGGGTTGGCAAGATTTCGACCGGCGACACGACCGAGACGGGCAAGGATGCGTCGAAGCATTTCTTCGTCAACCTGGCACTGGACGCCAAGCGCGGACGGTTGTTTGCGGCGGATGCCAGCAGTGGCCAGCTTTACGTCTTCGACACCGCCGGCGGAAAGGTCGAGAAGATCGTGCCGATCGGGCTGGGCACGCTGGACGTGCTTTATGCCGCCGAAACCGATCAGATATTCGTCACCTATCGCGGTGTGGACCGTGAAAAGGCAGACGGGACCGGCGGCGTCATCGTTCTGTCAGGCGAAGATTATGCGCCACAGGTCAGCATCCCGCTGCCCGCCCATCCCAACAGCCTGGCGCTTGGCGACGGCGGCAAGGCACTATTCGTCACCGTCAAGGCCCCGATGGAGAAAGAGCATCCCGCCTATCGCGAAGGGGCGGCCGACAGCGTCCTGCGTTTCGATCTGGCCGCGCTGGGGGGCGCCATCCGCTAAGGCGACACATCCGCTGCGCGCGGCAATTGCCGTGCGCAGCTACCAGCAATTATGTGAACCATATTCAATGTCACGCCAATCCTTTTGCATTTCCGATTTTCTAGGTCGAAACCCCGCCGATCCACGCTTCGTGGGTGATGGCGACTAGCACCTGCTCCGAGGATTTACGTCTTCGATGAAGCCTGGGAAGTTTCTGCCTTGCCGCGGCTACGGCACCCGCAGGTTCGGCGTGCCCAATCGTGTATCGAGAGAGCGCTCTCCATAGCCCTGCACGGCACCCGAAGCCCGCCCACCTGCGTTAGAGAGTTTATCCGGAGCTGGTGCCGTTTCTCCCTCCCAAATTTCAGGGCATTGACTCCCAATCTAGGCCAGGTTGCGGGTGGCTTCGACCGCCGCCACGATCGCTGCAAGCTGTCGACATGCCATTTCATTTGGGCGGACATCGCCATGCCGGGGGAAATCCGGGTCCCGGGACGCCACGGCAGCTCTGCTCAGCCACAGGACATGGCGGCATTCCCGCCATGCAGATCGAAGCGGCAAGGCGCCTTCGATGCATGTCGGCAACGCCGGTGCTGCGATTAACTTTCTTGGACTGGAGAACAATGCTGAACTGCGGCTAATTTGGGAGCAATCCTTTCATGCCGGCTGGTTTTGGGGGCAGGACCACCTGCGATGCGCTCGCCTTACGGACCAGACTGACTTTCGGTCCATCACTTCGTGCCACGCCCTTCCAAAGCGTCAGCCCGCACGCATCCAGCGTTTTTCCTTTGACCATTCCTGAACCAAATGTCCCGGGGTTACTTCTTGGTAATGGCGTGTCGGTGGCACAAAGTCGACGGAATGGACAGGGCTTGCAAGTTCGTCATTCGACAACGGTCGACGTTCTTTCCGTCTGTTGGGATCCGGGATTGGAACGGATGTGAGCAATTTTTTCGTGTAGGGATGTTGAGGATCGGCAAAGATACGGGCCGCCGGGCCGATCTCGACGATCTCGCCAAGATACATCACCGCGACCCGATGGCTGATGCGCTCAACTACCGCCATGTCATGCGAGATGAACAGGTAGGAAAGTCCGAGCGAGGACTGCAGTTCCATCATCAGGTTAACGATCTGTGCCTTGATCGACACGTCAAGCGCCGAGACCGCCTCGTCTGCGACAATCAGCTTTGGGCCAAGTGCCAAGGCTCGGGCTATGCAAATGCGCTGTCTTTGCCCACCACTGAATTCGTGTGGGAAGCGGCGTTCCGCGCCGGCCGGTAGGCCGACTTTTTCAAGAAGCTCGGCGACCCGGCGAGAGGCTTCCTTTCCATCGCAAAGTCCATGGACTAGCATGGGTTCGCGAATGGCTTCACCCACGGATTGTCGCGGGTTAAGGCTGGCAAAAGGGTCTTGGAAAATCATCTGCATCTGGCTACGCATCCGCGCCAGCTCCGCCTGTGGCAAGTCGCGGATGTTCCGCCCCTCGATGAGAATTTCCCCAGCCAAGGGCTCCAGCAACCGCAGGATTGAGCGGCCCGTCGTGGATTTCCCGCAACCCGACTCTCCGACAATCGCCAGTGTCTCTCCGGCGGCAAGATCGAACGAAACGTTCTCAACGGCATGGACGACGGCGCGGACCTGTTTCAGGAAACCCCCTCGAATGGCAAATCTCGTCGTCAGGTTTCGCACCGACAGCACGGGGGGACCGGCGGAGAGATCGGCCACGGGCGGCACAGGGATCTCCTGCACCTTCAACTGACCATTGTCGTCAAGTTCAGGGAAGGGGCGCGGTCCAGTGCTGCCGGCCATCGAGCCCAGCTTTGGGACAGCATTCAAAAGCGATCGCGTGTAAGGATGCGCGGGACGATTGAATATTTCCGCGCATGTTCCATGTTCCAGGATCTCGCCCTGACGCATGACGATTGCGCGGTCCGCGACCTCGGCCACGACCCCCATGTCATGTGTGATGAACAGGACGCCCATCTGTTCCTCTTCCTGAAGCTGCTTGATCAGTTCGAGGATCTGGGCCTGGATCGTGACATCAAGCGCGGTCGTCGGCTCGTCCGCGATCAAGATTTTTGGCCGGCATGCAAGGGCCATGGCGATCATGATCCTCTGACGCATCCCACCCGAGAACTGGTGGGGGTATTCGTCATAGCGTTCAGCGGCATTCGGAATACGCACCCGGTCCAAGATGCGGACAGTTTCGCGGCGCGCTTCGGTTTCGCTGATCCGCCGATGATGCATCAGGGATTCCGCAATCTGGCGGCCCGCCTTCATCGTGGGGTTGAGGGACGTCATCGGCTCCTGGAAGATCATTGCAATCTCGTTGCCTCGGATCGCCCGCATTCGGCGTTCCGAGGCGTGGACGAGATCTTCGTCGCCCAGCTTGATACTGCCCGCCGCGATCCGCGCCCCGACATTCGGCAAGAGGCGCATCGTAGAAAGCGCGGTTACGGATTTCCCGGACCCTGACTCGCCCACCACTGCCACAGTTTCGTTTGCACGGATGTCTAGTGACAACCCGCGCACGACGGCACTCCATTGTGCGTCAACAAGAAATTCCGTCTGCAAATCGCGGATCGAGAGCAGCGGCGTCTGCGCACTGATTGCCATTTTTCATCCTCCCATCTATTGACCGGCAGCCTCCTCGCGCCGGTCCAGAACAATCCCACGGTTGGGACCCTTGCCAGCGCCTCGATCAGCTCTGGCGCGCTTCCTTCTCGCGGCCGAGCCTTACACCAGAATGGTGGCCAATCCGGGGGTCGTAGAGCCCGATGGTGTCGTCGTATTTTTCCATCTGTTCCTTCGGAAGATAACGGTTTTCCATCTCGACCACTTCCGGGAAGCCGGAAAGATCGAAGCCACCGAAGCCGCCCAAGGGGTGGTCCTTCACCCGTTCCATGAACTCGTTGTAGGGGTCCAATCCGCGCGACTTCATGTCCGTCAGCAGATCCCACATGGCGACGAGTCCCACCTTGAAGGCCATGGTGCTGCTTGTCATCGCCAGCCCGTAATCTTGCATCTCGGCCAGTGAGGGTGCCGGTTCGATCGCACGGAAGGTCGCCGTGATCGGTCCATCCACCTCGGCGCGGACACGCTTGATTTCACCGACTGATTGCAGCGCTTCGATGTAAAGCATGTCGACTCCCGCCTCACGGTAAGCCGTGGCGCGGCGGATCACTTCGTCCATGCCGCCTCCCACTGAGGTGCGCGCGTCCGTGCGAGCGATGATGACGAAATCGGGGTCCATCTCGTTTCGCATGTCGACGGCAGCACGATATTTGCCGACAGCCTCTTCGACACTGAGGATCTGCTTGCCCTTGACGAAACCGCAGCGCTTGGGGGCTACCTGATCTTCGAAAAACAGCCCTGCGGCACCTGACTGGATCACGTCGCGGACGGTTCGCCGCACATTGATCGCGTTGCCGAAGCCAGTGTCGCAGTCGACAATGACCGGAATATTGACCGCGTTGGCAACTCGACGAGCATTTTCGACCACCTCGGTCGCTGTGATGAGCCCGGCGTCCGGAAGGCCCAGCACATGCGCCGCCATGTTCGCTCCGGACAATCCAACGGCCTTGTAGCCGAGGGCCTCACAGATCTGCGCATGGATTGCGATAGCGATGCCGGGTCGGACGAGAATCTCCTCGGCCTCGATCAGGCGCCGCAGTTCGGTGGACTTCTTGGTTGCCATTGCTGGAATCGCTTCTGTAAGGACGCGGGCGGATTCCCGCCACGCTGCCAAGGCAGGTTCAGCCCGGGGCCCAACTTTTAACAAACGAGAATTCGTCGACGGCGGTTGAGAATTCCGCATGCTGGTGTGAACGCGCCGCAGCATGAGCCAACCGATGCCCAGGGTGAGGAAATGTGGGGCTGCACGAAGCGAAATCGCCTTGTTCCTACCCCGTTCGACGCGCTTATCTTAGACTGCTGTGACTGCGCGGGACGGAGGAGACGCCCCCCGCAGTCGCCTTTCCGGAGGATTCAAGATGAGACCATATTCGCCACTGCTCGCAGGTGCGGTAATGCTGCTCGCGTCAACCGCTGTGGCACAGGACAATCCGTTGTCAGATTGCCGTGCCCTGCGCATGATCGTTCCCTATACGGCGGGAGGGGGGGGGGATGTCGGCGCGCGGCTTCTGGCACCCGCACTCTCGGCTCAGTTGAACGGTTTGCCCGTGCAGGTTGAAAACGTCCCAGGGGCAGGAAGCCAAATCGGAATTTCTCAGCTTGCTACGGCGCGGCCTGACGGTTGCACCGTTGGCTGGACGCACCTGCCGGCCGCAATTACCATTTACTTGGACAAGAAGCGCCGCGCCGCATTCAACAGAACCAGCCTTGCGCCCGTCGCCATGTTTGTCGTGGATGGCGGCGCAATCGCCGTCGCGGGTAATTCGCCCTTTTCGGACCTTTCTTCACTTGTTGCCGCGGCCAAGGCCTCACCGGGCAAAATAAGCATTTCGGACAGCGGTGTCCTGAGCGAGGGGCACATCCTGCTGCGGAAGTTCGGGGATCTGTCAGGAGCAGATTTCAATATCGTTCATGGCACGGGCGGCGCAGAGGGCGTGGCGGACCTGCTGGGCGGGCATGTCGACGCAATGACCATCAACCTCAGCGGCGCCAATGCGGAAATGGCTCGCAGTGGGCAAATCCGAGTGCTTGGCATTTTCACCGATGCAGAGAATGCGAAGTTCCCCGGCGTGGCCACCGCCCAGGCTCAGGGATTCGACATGACCTCCGCCACCAGCCGGGCTATCTCGGCACCTGGCAAAACTGATCCTAAAATAATTGCTTATCTCTCTTCCGCCGTTAAGGCGGCTATGGCCGATCCCGATTTCGTGCAGAAGGCGGCCGATATCGGTCTGGCCTTGCGCTACATGGATCAAGACCAAACGGCGGAATATTGGGGCGCCATGGAGGCAGAGGTTGCCCCGATCGTCGCTTCGGAGATTGCGAAGTGAAAGCGCCAGTCAAGGCACTTCCGCCTTTGGCGCTCCTATGCCTCGGGGCAGGGGCAAGCATTATGGCGGTTCAGATGGGCGTCATGTCCGATGACGGGCCGGGCGCGGGGTTCTTTCCACTTGTGGCCGGAGTCGGGCTCGCGATCCTCAGCGCCGCTTGGTTCTTGCGCAAATGCATCTCGCGAGAGCGACGGACGGCGGAGGCAACAGACCTGATAGGCGTGGGCCTTCAGGTCTTGGCGCTCGTGGTCTTTACGCTTTTGCTTCCAGTGATTGGATTCACCCCCGCGGCGGCGGCACTCGTTTTCGCCACGGCGTTGCTGGTCGGCGAGCGCCGTCCCGTTGTGCTGATCCTGCTGGCGATAGCGCTTTCGCTTGGCGTCCGGGCGCTGTTCGGCCTTCTGGGCGCGACTTTCTGAGATGGAATGAGCATGACGGTTTTTGAAGCTTTGCTGCAGGGCCTGCTGATCGCCATGGAGCCCCAAAATCTGGTGTGGGCGCTGATCGGCTGCATTTTGGGTAACGTGGTCGGCATCTTGCCGGGACTTGGTTCTGCGGGCGCGATCGCCATTTTGCTGCCGGTCACGGTGACGCTGCCGCCGACAGCGGGGATCATCATGCTCGCGGGGTTGTTCTACGGCAGCAATTACGGAGGCACCATCACCACGGTTCTGCTGAACATGCCGGGCGAGGCCGCTTCGACCATCACCGCGTTGGATGGGGTGCCGATGGCACGACAAGGGCGGGCAGGAGCGGCGCTCGGCATTTCGGCCATCGGGTCTTTCGCGGGCGGAACGCTCGCGACGGTGGTGCTCGCCTTTGGCGCAAATTCTCTGGCCGGTTTCGGGCTCATGATGGGGCCGGCGGAACGTGCTGCACTGATGGTCTTCGCGTTGGCGATGCTGGCGCTGCTTTTGGGCGACAAGGCAATACAGGGCATGGCAATGGCGTTTGCAGGTCTGTTGATTGCCACGGTAGGAATCGATCCCACTCTTGGTCAGCCGCGTTTTACCTTCGGCAGCACGGCGCTGCTGGACGGCATCAACTTTGTCGCTGCGGTCATGGGATTGTTTGGTATCGCCGAGATTCTCGCCAATCTTGAGGCGCGGATGACCGGCAAGATGTCGGAAACCGTAGGTCCCATTTTGCCCACCCGCGATGACATGCGCCGCTCAGCGATGCCAATTTTGCGTGGCAGTATCATCGGCACGTTAGTTGGCATGATTCCCGGCACGAACGGAACGTTGGCATCCTTCATATCCTACAGTGCCGAAACTGCCCTTTCGAAAGAACCGGACCGCTTTGGCAAAGGTGCAATCGAAGGAGTGGCCGGCCCGGAGACGGCGAACAATGCCTTTGCCAATGCGAACTTCATCCCCTTGCTGGCCCTCGGCATTCCCGGCACGGCTTCGCTCGCGATCCTTGCCGGCGGGATGATGATGTATGGCTTGACGCCTGGGCCCTTCCTGTTCCGCGACTCTCCGGATATCGTTTGGGCGGTGATCGCCAGCATGTTCGTCGGCAACCTGATCCTGCTGCTGCTCAACGTGCCGCTGGCGACGATCTGGATCCAGATCCTGCGGGTGCCCTATTCCATCCTGGCGCCGGTGATCGTCTTGCTGACACTTGTCGGATCTTACTCGCTCACAAACAGCACGAGTTCGGTCTGGATCACCATCGCGTTCGGATTGATCGGATGGCAGATGAAAAAGTTTTCATTGCCTGTCGCGCCGTTGGTGTTGACCATGGTGCTAGGGCCCCTGCTGGAGACTAACATCCGACGCGCGCTATCAATCACGAATGGCGACTATCTCGCGCTTATGGATAGCCCAATATCCAAGGTGCTGATCGTCGGCGCGGTCCTGATGATTGCGCTGGCCTTTGGGCGGTCGCTCTCTCGCACCCGCCATGTCGCCATGGAGGAAGAATAGCGCGCCAATTGCCCCGCGTGCTTCAGCCGACTAAAGTCCGCGTTCGGGTGTCTTGGGAAGGGCGGCAATGTCGAAATCGGGCGAGAAAGGCAACTATCAAATCCAGTCGGTGGAGCGCGCTATTGACGTGCTCGAAGTATTTTCTCGTCGGAAGCCTATTCTCTCCCTGCCGGAGATCGCGGAAGCAGCGGGCCTCTCCAAGGCAACGACCTATCGGCTTCTGGTCACCCTTCAGGCGCGTGGAATGATTTCCAAACGCGCGGACAACATCTACTTTTGCCTTGGTCCGGCAGTGGCCGGGTTGGCCGCGGTGCGGCACAGCCATGCAGGCCTTCTGGACCTCGCCATAGCCGAGATGCGCCTAATCCGGGATGCGCTTGACGAAACCGTGTCCCTGGGTGCGCGCAATGGGTCCATGCGGGTGCAACTTCATCAGGCCGAAGGTTTCCGTTTGCCGAGGCGGGGATCGATGAGTGGGGACTCTTCGCCGCTTTATGCGGGGGCGTCCAACAAGCTGCTTCTGTCAGCAATGGAGGATGCCGAGATCCGCGCCTATCTGGCCGAGACTGAGTTGCGCGCGTTGACCCCGATGACCATCACCGATCCCGAAATGCTTTGGGCCGAAGTGGTGCGCATCCGCGGCGACGGGTTCGCGGAAAGCCGCGAGGAAAAGTTTCTGGGGGGCGCGTCACTGGCCGCGCCGATCCGAGGGGCTGACGGGCAAGTAGTCGCAGCGCTCAGCGTGTCCGTGCCCATGGAGCGCTTTGTATTGGAACATCGACAACACTGTCTTGAGACGTTGCTGGACCGGGCAGGAGCGATCTCGCAAGAGTTAGGTTTCACCTAGTGAAACCACAAATTCATTATTGACGTATTTCGATTCGGGTGGTGAACTCTTTCCAGATGGGATGCCACGGTCGGCATCGCCTCCATGACCTCAAATCAGGGAAGAGAAATATGCCGCTGAAGAACGACGCGCCCGCCCGGATGAGAAGCCTTCTGGCCAAGGAGGGCGTAATTCGCCGTGTCTCGGTCGCCGATCCGATGACCGCACGTATGGCACAGAAGGCCGGGTTCGAAAGCCTTGTGGTCGGCGGCTACATGCTCGGGGCGCAAAGTTGCCTGACCGAACCGATCATCGACATGAGCCAAAACCTTGCCGCCGCCCGTGCCGTGCAGGCGGCCGTGGACATTCCCGTTTCGGTCGATGCAGGTGCCGGGTATGGCGAGGCGATCCAGGTCTGGCACACCGTCCGGCAGATGGAGGCCGCGGGCGTTGCGGCTCTCCAGATGGAGGATCAGCTTTTCCCGAAGCGGGCGCATTATCACCGCGACTTCCAGGAAAGCACGATCGACCTGCCGCATATGCTGGAAAAGATGGCCGCCGCAAGGGAGGCGATCACCAATCCCGATTTTTGTCTGTTCGCGCGCACGGACACCTGCAAGACGCACGGTTATGACGAGGCGATCCGCCGTGCGAACGCCTTCATCGACGCGGGCGCGGATGCCATCATCATGTTCCCCAACAATGTCGAGGAGATGCGCCGAGCGCCCAAGGACGTGAACGGCCCCCTGACGGTGCTGGTCAGCCACGGCAACCGTGTCGGCCGTCCGGTGCTGAGTGTCGAGGAATTGACCGACATGGGCTACAAGATCATCTCCTACCCGATCACGACAGGATTGGTGATGTATCGCGCTCTGATGGACACCTATCGCAGCGTCGTCGAGACGGGTGATGCGAAGCTGGACCACGATGAGATGGTGCAGATCCGGCTTGAACTCGAGGACACGATCGGTCTGCCCGAGCTCTACGCGATCGAGGAACGCACGACCGAAAAGCCTGGTTCGACCATCCATGTCAATCGTCAGAAGCCGGCGGCGTGAGGGCATCATGGCTAACAGGGTCCGGGAACTGATCGACGCAGGGCGGCCGGCCATCGGCGCCCATGCCAAGGTGCCGACCCCCGCCGTGGTGGAAATCGCGGCGGAGGCAGGCCTCGATTTCGTGCGCTTAGACCACTACCATTGGCCCTATGATGACGCGACGCTTGCGGCGATGACCGCTTGCGCCGCGAATCGTGGCGTCACACCCTGGGTGCGGTGTGAGGGGACAGCGGATATGGTGACCCGGATGCTGGAGTTGGGTATCCGCGGCTTTACGCTTCCTTGTATTGCCTCGGTGGCGCAGGCGCGGGCTGTGGCGGATGCGGTGGACCGCTTCGTTGGCTCCAGCCCGGGCGTGGCCCGTGCCGACATTCTGCTTGGCTGCGCAATAGAAAACAGGGCGGGGCTGGATTCCTTCGAGGGAATCGCGGCTATTGAAGGCGTGGACATCATGTCCACCGGCCCTTCCGACCTCGCCTTTGCTCTTGGCCACTCGGACAATACGCACCCCGAGGTGCGGGCGACCTATGACCGCATCCTTATGGACGCCATCGCCCGCGGTAAGCAGGTCTACCTGTCCACCCGCGCTACGCCTGGCGATTGGGGTCGAGCGGCCGCATGGATCGCGCGGGGTGCGCGAATCCTCATCATCGAGGAGGAATACCGCGTGCTGATGAAACACCTGATGTGTCCCGACATCTGGACCACAAAGCGGAGAGCGGCATGACCCGGTTGATGCCGCCGTGGTCGGTGCGCGACCGGCTTGAAGAAGGACGCAACCTGCGCGGACTGGTGGTGGAGATACCGTCCCCCGCAGCAGTGGAGATTGCGGGCATCGCTGATTGCGATATCGTCATCATCGATCCCTCGCACCCTGGTATGACGCGAGAGACTGTAGAGGGCATGGTCCGCGCCGCTTGGGGGCAGGGTCTTTGTGCACTGACCGTCGCGCCATCCGAGCCATGGGCGGTCATGACGGCGCTGGATACCGGTGCGCACGGAGTTGTCCTGACCGGCATTCGTGATGCCAAATCCGCCCGGGCGGCGGTGGCCATGACCCGCTTTCCTCCGCATGGTCGGCGCGAGGCGAACAAGCCCCTGCGCTTTCAGTTCATGACGATGGAGCAATTCGCGAATTGGACTTCAAGCAATATTTTTGTCGCCATTCTGATTGGTGGGGACATGGCTGCCGCCGATGTCGTCGAGATTGCCGGAGTGCCTGGGGTCGACGCGATCATGGTCGCGCCCGGTCTGCTTGGAACGGCGGATATCGACGCACGGGCCGCGATCTCGGCTGCCACCGGGGCAACGCTGATTGCGCTTGTCGGGGATCTGCCGGATATGCCCCAACCTCACATCGCACTTGCTGGCTCGGATGCCGCAATCCTCGGCACCGCCTACCGGGATACTGCGGATTACCTGCGCACGGGCTGATCCGCGCTGCGGGGGCTTGCGGACGGCAGGGAGGCCGTCCCGAACAGGGAGAAAGTAATGAAAGGAAGACTGACATCCGCCAGCACTGTCTGGACGGGAATGAGCCGCCGTGAGTTGATGAAGCTTGGTCTTGCGGCAGGGGCGATTGCACTTAGTGCGCGCATGGGGAATGCGGCCGGAGAGCAGGCAGGTGGGGTATGCAATATTCGCCTCTCTGCCGATCCCAGCTCATTTGACTCGATCGGCAATACGGCCTCCAACGTCGTGACTGTCCTTTCGCCATGCTACAGCGCGCTCGTGATGCACGACCAGGAAAACCCTGGCCAGATCATTGGCGATCTTGCCCGTGACTGGACGATCTCGGACGACGGGCGGCAATACACTTTCCGCCTGTATCCCGAGGTGAGGTTCCACGATGGCATGCCGCTCACTTCCGCGGACGTGAAATTCACGTTCGACCGTATCCGGCAACCGCCCGAGGGCGTAACCAGCAGCCGCAAAAACCTGTTTGGGCGCGTCACGGACATCGACACGCCGGATCCGCAGACGGTGGTCTTTACGCTGGAACGACCGGCGGCTGTGTTTCTGGACCTGCTTGCGTCGGCGTGGATGATGGTTTTGCCAAAGCACGTGTTCGACGCAGGTGGTGATCTGTCGGACAGCATTATCGGGTCAGGGCCGTTCCGTTTCGTCGAATACAATCGTGGTGTTAGCATCAAGCTTGAAAGAAATCCGGATTATCACATTGCCGGACGCCCGTGGCTGGAAGGGCTGAACTACTTCGTTGTTCCGGACGACGGAACCTCAATGGCCAACTTGGTGAACGGACAACTCGATGTCTATTCCGAGTTCTCGGGCGACCAGCTTCAGTCCGCGACGAAGGCATATGGCGACCGGATACGTATTCTTCGCGCGACCAGCCTTTCGGGGGACGGGATCAGTCTGAACAGCAGGCGTGCCCCCTTCGACAATCCCAGACTGCGCGAAGCATTCAGCCTTGCGCTGGACCGCGAGGCCGCGATCCGTGTCGCGCAGCGTGGGCTTGGCACGGTCGGCGGCTTCATGCCTCCCGGTCCGTGGTCGTTGCCCCCCGAGCGTCTCGCAGATATTTCCGGCTACGGAGGCGAAATTGAGGACCGGCGCGCCCGCGCCCGCAAGCTCTTCGCCGAAGCGGGGCAAACTACACTTGCCGTCACAATGACGGCCCGCAAAGGCGTCAGCACGCACGAGGCGCGGGCAATCTTCGTCAAGGACCAACTTGCTCAAGTGGGCGTCGCCGTCACGGTGGATCTGCGCGAGAGCGCCGATTACTTCGAACGTATCAACACGAATGATTTCCAGATTGCGACGACGCAGCTTGGTGGGCTGGCCAACGACCCGGATCTGCTGTTTGGCGAATACCACACCTCTTTCGGCTCGACCAATTACTCGGGTGTTTCAGATCCCGACATAGATCGCTTATTCACCGAACAATCGGCCGAGCAGGATGCCTCCCGGCGCAAGCAGCTGGTGGACGAGATGAACATGCGTGCCATCGGCCAGTTCGGCTTCATCCTGCTGTTCTGGAAAGAAGACTTCTTCGCCCATTCAGCCCGGCTCAGGAATGTGTTCCTCCACCAGCAGGCTGACAACAACCGCCGCATGGCGGACGTGTGGATCAGCCCCGCAAGCTGATGCATCTGGCAATGAGCAAAGGTCAACTGACAGCGAAGTTTTGTCGGTTGCTGCACTCCCCGGCGAAGAGGATGTTGACAGCATGACTACCGCCGGGGAGGGCGGTGGGTAAGGGGCCGGAGGAGGATCGGCCATCCTTGCCCCAAGACCAGATTTTATTTCCCCGACATCTCAACTTTCGCCCGCCGACAGCTTTGTCGGCGGCCCGTTTTTCTCAACCGCATGAGGACTCCAGTGCCTTCGATCAAGAACCGCGTCAAAGAGAAATACCGCAGCAAAGAAGCAAGTTACGGCGTTCACGTAAAAATGCCGGCGCCGCAGCTTGTCGATGTTGCGGCCAATGTGGGATCGGATTTCGTCAAGTTTGACCAGTATCACACACCCTTCGGCGCAGAAGTGCTGACGGCCATGGTGGCGGCGGCGCGCGGGGGGGGGATGACGCCCTGGATCCGCTGCAAGAACGATCCCCACGAAATCATGACGATGCTTGATTTCGGGATCGAGGCAATAACCGTCCCGAGCGTTGGCACTGTAGCCGAGGCGCAGGCTGTCGTGGATGCGACCCGATATTTTCCCAGAGGTGTGCGGGAATCCAACCGTCCGATCAGCCGTCGCGGGCTCAAGGATGCCGACTACTTCAAATGGGCGGAAGAGGAGATCCTCGTCTGCGTGTCTATCGAGAACAAGGCGGGCCTCGAGAATTACAAGGACATCATCAAGCTTGACGGTGTCGACGTCATCGCGACTGGCCGGGGCGACATCTCGCTTGCTCTCGGGGTGCCAAACGATCGCGACGGTCAGCCCTTGGTGATCGAGACGCAAAAGCGCGTGCTGTTCGATGCGCTTGACGCAGGGAAAGAGGTTTCGATGACCTATCCCTGCACTCCGCGCGGCATCGAGGAGGCGCAATTCTGGCTGGAGCAGGGCATTCGCATCATCACGCTGGAAACCGAGCACCGGCTTCTGGCGCGCAGCTATGGCGCAACTTTCGATCAGATCCGCGCAAAAAGCCTGATCGAGGCCTGAAAGCGCGGACAAGGGAGGAGAGGTTATGGGAAGCTATGCAGCAAGGCGATTGATCAGCCTGATCCCAATTATCATCGGCATATCCCTCGTGGTGTTCCTCATCATGCGGATGCTGCCCGGCGATGTCGCCGCCATGATCCTGATGGGGGGCGACGAAGAGGGGAACTCCGCCGCCAGCCTAGAAGCGATCAATGCGCTGCGTGCCCAGCTCGGGTTGAACGAACCGCTATGGCAGCAGTATTTCCACTGGGTAGGCGGGTTGCTGACACTCGACGCAGGAAACTCACTCTGGAGCGGCCGTCCGGTGTTCCAGGAGATTGCGGAACGGGCACCACTCACGCTGGAACTCGCGCTGTTCGCGCTTGTCATCTCGCTGGTGATCGCCCTTCCAATCGGCATCTTTTCGGCGCTGAAGCAGGATACCTGGATCGACTATCTGTTCCGCACGATCAGTATCGGCGGGCTGGCTTTGCCCAGTTTCTGGATCGGAACCCTAGTCATTCTCGGCCTCACGCTGTTCTTCAACTGGACGCCGCCGCTGGGGTATGTCGGCATTACGAAAGATCCTTGGACCAACCTTCAACAGCTTTTCTGGCCCGCATTGGTCATCGGATATTCCAACGCTGCCATCATCGCGCGGATGACTCGTTCGGCAATGCTGGAAGTGTTGCGTGAGGACTACGTGCGGACGGCCTGGGCAAAGGGTCTCGGGCCGCGCCGGGTCATCAATGTCCACGCGCTTCGCAACGCTCTGCTGCCGGTGATCACGCTTGCCTCTATCGAACTGGGTAACCTTCTCGGTGGGACAGTGGTCATGGAGACGATCTTCACCCTTCCGGGGATCGGTCGCTACCTGGTCGATGCGATCTTCCATCGCGACTATCCCGTCGTTCAGACGATCATCGTGCTGATGGGAATACTTTTTGTCGTGCTGAACCTGCTCACCGACCTTCTTTACGGGATCTTCGATCCCCGCATCCGCTACGAATAGGAGTATGGGGCCATGACCATCGTCTCCAACCAAACCACCCATGCCAGCTGGAAACCAGCCTCACGCATCGGGCGACTGCTCGGGGTGGCGCGCAAGAAGCCCCTCGGTGCGGTCGGCGCGTGCATCATCCTGGTCTTCTGCTGTGTCGCACTATTTGCACCCTGGATCGCGCCCTTCGACCCGTTGGCAATCGACTCAAATAACCTGCTTACACCGCCCAACAGCGTGAACTGGTTCGGCACTGATGAATTCGGGCGCGACATCTTCAGCCGTCTGATCTGGGGTGCCCGCATTTCTCTGTTTGTCGGGTTTATGGCGGTGCTGCTGGGCACGACGCTGGGTTCGCTTCTGGGCCTCGTGTCGGGCTTTTTCGGGGGCCGGCTTGATACGGTGATCCAGCGTATCATGGACACGTTGATGGCGTTTCCAATGCTGGTGCTGGCGCTGGCGATGGTGGCCGCACTGGGACCGTCGATCCGGAACGTGATCATTGCGCTCGCCGTGGTCATCATGCCGAACGCCGCGCGCGTGCTGCGCTCCACCGTTCTTTCGGTCAAGGAAAAGCCTTTTGTCGAGGCGGCAAAGAACCTGGGGTTCTCGAAGGCCCGTATCCTGTTCAAGCATGTGCTGCCGAACTGTATCGCGCCTTTCATAATCCTTGCGACCGCCGGTCTCGGCTCGGCGATCCTTTCGGAGGCATCGCTGTCCTTCCTGGGCCTTGGCACCCCGCCGCCCGAGCCCTCCTGGGGCGCAATGTTGAGCGGCAAGACCCAGCGTTACATGACCGAGGCACCGTGGCTGGCCATCTTCCCAGGTCTCGCGATTACCTTCGTGGTGTTTGGCTTCAACTTCCTTGGCGACGCTTTGCGCGACTTTCTCGACCCGCGTCTGCGGTCGCGCTGAGGATGCGGGTTGGCGATGATCGGGAGCGTCCTGAAAAATGACAGTGGCAGAACCCACGGGCAGAGGCAGGTCCGGCGTCTTTTCTTCACTACGACACCGGAATTACCTGCTCTTGTGGACAGGAACCCTGATCTCGCACACCGGCGACTGGCTGGATCAGATTGCGCTGAACTGGCTCGTGCTGGAGCAGACAGGATCTGCCTTCTACCTCGGAATGGTGAATCTTTGTCGAGGCATGCCGATCCTGCTGTTCACGCTGATAGGCGGCGCGGTGGCGGATCGGATGGAACGGCGGCGCCTGATGATGTTGACGCAGGGCACGGCAATGGGGCTGGCCGTTCTGCTGGCCGTGATGGTGCTGTCCGGGAACGCGCCGCTTTGGGGGATTTTGGTGATCGCGACAATGCGCGGCAGCGTCATCGCGTTCAACCTGCCGGCGCGGCACTCGCTCATACCGATGCTTGTCCCACGCGAGGATCTGCCAAACGCCGTTGCCCTGAACTCGATGACGATGAACGTAACGAAGGTTTTGGGCCCGGTTCTGTCGGGTCTCATCATCGCGGCCTTCGGAACAGGGGCGTGTTTCGCTCTCAACGCGGTCAGCTTCGTCGCGGTGCTCTGGACGCTTGCGATGATGCGCTTTCCGCCTGCCAGCGCCGAAGTGACCGCGCCCAAGGAGGCGTTGGTGACCAGTATCTTTTCGGGTTTGCGCTTTGTTCGATCAAATCGGGTGATCCTGCTTCTCGTGCTGGTGTCGTTGATCCCGACGTTTTTTGCGCAACCATATATCCAGCTACTCGCGATCTTTGCCTACGACGTATTCCAGACCGGCCCGGTGGGCCTTGGCATCCTGACAGCATCGGCCGCGTTCGGTTCGGTCTTCGGAGCTCTGGTCATGGCCGGCTCGGGGGCGTCGATGCAGCGTGGATCGGTCATGCTGGCCCTGTTGATTGGTTGCGGGGTGTCCCTGGCAGGGTTCGCAGCGAACCCCTCGGCAACGGCCGCCCCGTTCATCCTGTTCTTCGTCGGCGCGCTGTTCATGGCCTACAACGCGACGCATGCGACGCTTTTGCAGTTGGTGGTGCCCGATATCTATCGTGGGCGGGTGCTGAGCACGCTCTTTCTGAACCGAGGCATTGTCTCTCTGGGAACCGCGGGATCGGCGACGATCGCTTCGGTCCTCGGCGCGCGCGCAGCCTACGGACTGATGGCAACAGGGGTGATCCTGTTCGGCCTTGCACTGCTGACGCTGACGCCGGTGATCCGGCGGCTGCGACCGTAAAGACACCAAATCTTCGGGGAGGGAGAAATGGCGATTATCTTGAACAGACGCGGTTTCATCGTCACCACTGCGGCCTTGGGCGCGGCAGCGGGCATGACTGGACGGGGATTTGCACAAGGGGGGCCGGTGCGCGGGGGCGTGCTGACAGCCAAGCTGTCGGGCGATCCGTCAAGCTTCGACGTAGTGTCCAGCACCAGCTCGCTCACGCTGAACGTCATCGGGCCGTGCTACAACTCGCTGCTGATGTTCGACCCCCTATCGCCCGAAAAGGTGATCGGTGATCTGGCCACCGCTTGGCGAGAAGAGGAGGGGGGGCGGCGCTACGTCTTTACCATCACCGACAAGGCCCGCTTCCACGATGGCGTGCCTCTGACATCGGAAGACGTGCGCTATTCGTTCGATCTGATGCGCGACCCACCCGAGGGAAAGAGCAGTTCGCGCCGTGACCAGCTTGCGGTGATAGAGGCAATTTCCGCGCCGGATCCAGTGACGGTGGTATTCGACCTGGCGCATCCCTCGCCCAGTTTCCTAGGCACGCTGGCGACCGGCTGGATGTTGGTGATGCCAAAGCACGTCCTGGAGGCGAACGGCAATTCCTTAGATGAAAAGGTCGTAGGTTCAGGCCCGTTCCGTCTGGCGGGAGCGACACGAGGCGTCAGCTACCAACTGGAACGCAACCCCGACTATCATGTGCCTGGCAGACCTTATCTGGACGGGATCACTCTTTACGTCGTGCCCGATATCGCTTCGGTTTACGCGAACTTTCGGACAGGCCAGCTTCTCTACTGGGACAATATGGAAGGATCGGACGCTCATCGCCTGCGAAAAGAGGTTGGGGGTGCGCTTGTCCAGCAGGCCACGGCACTTTCTACCGAAGGTATTTCGGTGAACGCCACACGCGCGCCATTCGACAATTCCGCGGTCCGAGAGGCAATAAGCCTCGCGATCAGTCGCCCGGATGCCATCCGCACCATTCTTGGCGGAGATGGGATCGTGGGGGGATTGATGCCTCCCGGCGAATGGGAATTGCCTTCCGAGCGGCTGTCCCAAGTCTCCGGCTACGGCCCCGATGTTGAGGCAAACCGGGCTCGGGCCCGTGAACTTCTGGCAAAGGCGGGGTTCGCAGATGGGTTCGAGACGGTGATCACCGCCCGAAAGGCGGGTATCCACGAGGCGCGGGCCGTCTTTGCGCAGGATCAGCTTGCACGCATTGGCATTCGCGCCAGCATCGACATGCAGGAAAGCGCGGCCTATTTCGATAATCTTGAAGCGCGAAACTTCGCGATCCTTACCGATGGGCTCGGCGCGGGGCTGAACGATCCCGACGCCTTCTTCGGTGACTTTTACACATGTGCGGGAACGCGGAATCAGTCGGGCACCTGCAACCCCGAGATCGACGCGATCTATGCCCGCCAGCGCGAAGAGGCTGATCCCGCAAAACGGCGGGCAGAGGTTGCTCAGATGGAGGTCGCCGCACTCAGTCAGTTTGGCTGGATCGGCTTCTACTGGAAAACACGATTCATGGCGACGGCGGCAAGCGTGCAGGGGATGGTGCTCCATCCCCAGCCCGATAATGCGCGCCGACTTCAGGACGTATGGATAAGCTCTTGAGGAGAAACGAATATGACGATCGGAGATGGTGAACTGCGCTACAAGTTGGTGCGCGATTGGGGCAGGCTGCCGGATGGTCTGACTTTTGACAAAGTCAGCGGAATGGCGGTGGATTCCCGCGACCGGGTCTACCTGTTCGCACGCACCAAGGATCCGGTGATCGTGCTCGAGGCCGACGGCAGCTTCGTCACGACATGGGGTCAGGGAGTATTTACCCGCGCGCATGGCATTTACATTGACCGCCATGACCGGGTGTTCTGCGCCGACGACAAGGACCACACGGTTCGCGAGTTTACAACCGGCGGCACGCTGGTTCGCACCTGGGGAACGCCAGGGAGGGGATCCGACACCGGTTATGACGGCAAGAACCCCGAGACAGTTCTGCGGGGCGGAGCTCCTTTCAACCGACCGACGGGCGTCTGCTTTGATTCAGCAGGTGAGATGTTTGTGACCGATGGATACGGCAATGCCCGGGTGCATCGGTTCGATACGGAAGGCCAGCTTGCAGTTTCATGGGGCGAGCCGGGCGATGGACCGGGCGAATTCCACTCCCCCCATTGCCTTCGCGTGGCGAAGAACGGGCAGGTCTACGTCGTCGACAAGGAAAACAGCCGCATTCAGGTCTTCACGCGGGACGGGCAGCACATCGCAAATTGGTCCGGCGTAAATCGTCCTAATGACATCCTGATCGATGAGATGGACCGCATTCACGTCATCGAAAGCCCTGGCCAGATTACGGTCTTTTCACTGGGCGGGGAAGTTCTGGCCCGCTGGGGCAAGAACGATCCGCAAGCCGAGCCCGGAGAGGATCTTCAGCGCGCCCACACGATCGCGATGGACAGCACCGGCGCCATCTACGTTGCCGGCTGTGCCCACGACTACGTTTCGAAATACGAGCCGGTGTCGCAGCAGGCCGGTCTGCAGCGCGCCGCGTGAATTCAGAAAAGGAGAACGATTTGGAAGAAGTTCGTATTCTGGCTCCGACCGGCATGCTTGGCGCAGGATTTTCCGAAGCCTCGTTTGAACGCGGCCTTTCGTTGTCGCCGCATGTCATTGCCTGCGACGGTGGATCAACGGACGGGGGGCCGACTTCGCTTGGTCTTGGCACGGGCACCCATCCGACGAAAAGCTTGAAACGCGATCTGCGCGTGATGATGAAAGGGCGCGATCAGCTGGGTATTCCGATGATCGTCGGGAGCTGCGGCACCGCAGGTGGCGACAAGGGCGTAGATCGCGTCGTGCGGTTGGTGAAGGAAATCGCGGAAGAGGAAGGGTTGGAGTTCAAGCTGGCCGTCATTCGGGCCGAACAAGACCGCGATTACCTGAAGCAGCGTTTCGCCGAAGGCCGAATCCGCCCACTGCGGAATGCGCCTGAAATCGACACCGACACCTTCGACAACAGCATCCACATCGTCGGCATGATGGGTCCGGAGCCGATCATTGAAGCGCTGAAGGAGGGTGCGGATATCGTTCTATGCGGTCGGTCCTCGGACACGTCGCTGTTCTCGGCTTATCCGCTGATGGTTGGGATGAACCCCGGACCGGTCTGGCACTGTGCAAAGACCATCGAATGTGGTGCGTCATGCTCGGTCAACCGCAAGCGGCCCGATAGCATGTTCGCATGGGTCCGTCCCGACCATTTCGAAGTGGAACCGCTGGATCCCGCGAATTGGGTCACGCCGCAAAGCGTCGCTTCGCACACGCTCTATGAAAATGCCGATCCCCACGTGGTCACGGAGCCGGGCGGCAGCATCGACACGCGCAATGCCCGCTATGAACAGGGCAGCGAACGGTCGGTGAAAGTCTTCGGCTCGGAATACCATCATGCCGATACCTACACGATCAAGTTGGAGGGGGTGGAACTGACGGGCTATCAGCACATCATCATCGGTGGCGTGCGCGACCCCTATATCATCCGTCAGCTGGATACCTGGATCGAGGGAATGACCAGAAAGATGGAGGAACGTGTGGCCGAGATATTCGGCGGCGCGTTGGGACCCGATGACTATTCCATCCACTGCCGCGTTTATGGCCGCGATGGCGCGATGGGCACATTGGAGCCGGATCCGGTTGCCGGACGCGATGTCGGGTTACTTTTTACCATCACCGCACCCGATGAGGCATCAAGTGGGACGATCGCCAAGTCTTTCGCGCATCTTGCCGTCCATTATCCGATTCCTGAATGGGGAGGGTTGATTACGGGCCTCGCGTATCCCTTCTCGCCCGCCGAAATCAATCGGGGTGCAGCCTACCGTTTCAACCTTCATCACGTTGTGCTCGTCGACACGCCTTTCGAGATGTTCCCGATCAACTATGAAACCATCAAGGCAAGGATTGCAGCATGAGCGAGCTTGGGCAATTGGCACGGTTGATCCGCTCGAAAAATGCGGGACCGTTCGATCTGACCTTCGACATCATGTTCGACGGTGAAGAGAACTATCGCCGCGTGACGCGCTCCGGTGCGCTGTCGCCGGAGCGTTTTGCCGATCTGTTCCGGATTCCGGTCGAACAGGTCAGCTTCTTTGAACATGACGCGGCGTTGGCCATCAAGGTGTCGATCCCGCGACCGTATGGCCAATGCGATATCGGCGACGGTGACTGCTACGGGGGGCAGCAATACGGCCCCTTGGTCACGTTGCAGATCGACTGACACCACCCGAAACTGCCGATCATCGGCTGCTCAGAGTAATTTCCGCGGCACCCACGGTCCGCGAATCGAGGATTGCCTGAAATGTCTGACGAAACATCGCGATATTTGTCGTGTCATGCCTTGATAACACCCTTCGGTCGCCGCGCATTTCTAGCGGGCGCTATTGCGACGGGCGTGGCCACGGCCCTTCCGGGCATGCGCGTTCACGCTCAGGAAAAGGGCGGCACGCTGACCGCCAACATGAAGGATCCGCCCAATTTCGATCTTATCGGCAACACCACGTCATGGGTCATCCTGTCACTCGGGCCCTGTTACAACGGACTCGTAACCCGTGATCTTACCCGGCCGGACAAAATCGTTCCGGAGCTTGCCACCGATTGGACGGTTTCCGAAGATGGGTTGAGCTATACCTTCAGACTGCGCGAGGGAGTTCGCTTTCACGATGGAAAGCCGTTCACGTCGGCGGATGTGAAGGCGACATTCGATCTTGTTCGCGCGCCGCCCGAAGGAACTGCGAGCGCACGCAAGAGCAGCCTTTCGGTAGTGAAGGATATTGCTGCGCCTGATCCGCACACTGTCGTCTTCACTCTGTCGCGTCCGCAAGCGGCATTTCTTCCGCTGCTTGCCACCGGGTGGATGGTGGTTCTTCCCAAGCATATTCTCGATCGGGACGGAAACATGCAGAAGGAGGTGATCGGAACCGGGCCGTTCAAACTCGACAGTTATCAGCGCGGCGTTCGCCTGGATCTGGTCCGCAATGATGACTACTTCGATCCCGAGCGTCCTTACCTGGATGGGATCACGCTGTTTGTGGCAGAGGATCCTTCGACGCTGGATGCCTACTTTCAGACTGGGCAGATCCTCTTTTACAACGAGATGAGTTCCGATTCTGGTATTCGTTTCGAGAAGGCCGTTGATGGCGTCACGGTCCAGAGGGTGGTCGCCCTCAATCCCACTGCGATTACCTTGAACGGGCGCGCGGCGCCCTTCAATGACAAGCGTGTTCGGCAGGCGATCAGTCTTGCCGTCGACCGAAACGAAGCGATCCGCCTGCTCGAGCAAGGCCAGGCAGTGGTGGGTGGCTTTGTCCCTCCCGGACGCTATGCGCTGCCGCAGGAACGGCTGGCAATGATGCCGGGTTATAGCCCAGACACGGACGCAAACATTGCCCGAGCGAAGGAGTTGCTGACCGAGGCAGGCCATCCGGATGGTTTCGAATGCTCGATGCTTGTTCGAAAAAACATCAATCATGAGGAGCGAGCAGTCATGACCCAGGGGCAGCTCGCGCGCATCGGCGTCAAGCTGCGGCTGGACGTGCAGGAAAGCGCGATGTTTTTTGAGAAGTTCAATGGCCTTCAGTTCGAACTCGCCTCGCAGGGGGGCATGGCATACCCGGTGAACGATCCCGAAGTCGTATTCGGCAGCATCCACACCGAAGGCGCGGGAAATATTTCTGGTGTGTATAACGCAGAAATGGATCGCCTTTTTGCCGAGCAGGCGGCCGAAACCGATGATCAGAAGCGGATCGAGCTGTCCCATCGAATGGAAGAGATCGCATTGGACGAATGCAGCCGGATCGTGATGTTCTACCAGAACAAGTTCGTCGGCCTGTCTGACCGGATCTCTGGGTATACCGCGTCTGGCAACCCCGATGACAGTTCACGGCTGATCAATGTGTCGATCACGTGAACACGTCTTTGCAGTTGAGCATTTGTAAACTACGGTGGTGGTCGAGATTTCGAAAGGGGAGGTTCGAGATTGCGACTGCCGCCATTGAACCCACTGCGCGTCTTTGAGGCTGCGGCCCGTCACAACAGCTTCATCCTGGCCGCGAACGAACTGTGTGTCACCCCCGGCGCCGTCAGCCGTCAGGTCAAGGCGCTGGAGGACTATCTCGGGTTCCAGCTCTTCATCCGGGTGCACAATGGGATCGAGATCACACCCTTCGCACAAGACTATCAAGAATCGCTCCGTGCCGCGTTTCTGCTCATGGAAAAGAGCACGCGCGATCTGCTGGCCGGCAAGAACGACGGGCCATTGAATGTCTGGTGTTCACGCCTGTTCATGCGGCAATGGCTGGTCCCGCGCCTTGCTTCGTTTCAGGAGCTCTATCCTGCGCAGGAAGTGCGCCTGATGGGGGGGCGCTCGGACGAGTCCTTGCCCTCGGATACGGATTTGGCGATCCGTTGGGGGGAGGGGCCGTATGAACCGTGGATTTCGCATTTTATCATGGATTCGCATACCATTCCGGTTTGTAGTCCAGAATACCTGAGCCAACACGCGCGCCCTCAAACTCCTGCAGACCTACTGGATCATACGCTGCTCTTTACTGTCACCAGGCTTGATGACTGGGCGGAATGGTTTGCATCAGCAGGTGTGCGAGAGGTCGTCATTCCGAAGCGCCTCACCCTTGAGGGCGACGGTCTTGCCTATCGCGCGGCGGTCGAGGGGCTGGGCATTGCAGTCGGAAGGCTGGAATTTCTCGAGCCTGACCTGAAGGCGGGGCGCCTTGTTACCCCCTTTTCTCATTCGCTGCGACTTCAGGGTAGTTTCAACCTGATCTACCCGCCGTCCTTCACTTATCCCAAGAAGGTCATCGCGTTCCGCGACTGGCTTCTGCGCGAGGCGGAAAAGCCTTGGCACCATCAATCTGGCGCCGACGAGACGGAGTTGCGGCCCACCGGCTGAGCCGGCGGGCCGCGTTCGTTACGAGATCCAGACGTTCTGCATCCGGCGATTGTTGTCCATCTGCGGGTGACGCAGCAAGTCATGGACGGATCGCGACTGACCGAGGAAACTTTTACGCCAGAACAGGATAACGCGCCCATACTGCGCAATTGCCGCGCGCTCCAATTCCTGGACGAGACGCAGACGTTCTTCGGGGTTCATTTCCTCGGATTGAGCCTGATAAAGCCGGTCAACTTCAGGGTCGCAAGTGCTGGAGAAATTGCGGCCCCCCTCGCAACTGTATAGTTCGCCAAACACGGCGTCGGGATCATCGGCGGTCACTGTCTGCTCCCAGGCGGAAAGCTGAAATTTCTTCGTAGTGAGATTTTCGTAGGCGGTCGCATCTTCCTGAAGGTCGAGACGGGCATTGATGCCCACCTTGGCGAGTTGGTCTATCAGGAAAATGGCCAGCGCCTCATAGGAGGCGCCGCGCTTTGTCATGAGGGTGGTGCTGAAGCCTTCGGGCAGCCCCGCCTCGGCAAGCAGTCGTCGGGCTTCGGCGATATCCGTCTCGCGGTTCGGGGCGAAGCCGGGCAGACCCGCAAGCTTGGGGGCTGGTATTGCCCAATGGCCTTCTGCCGGCATCAAACCGCCGAGATAGCCATCGCCCTGTCGCAAGACCTTCAACGCCTGCTGGTTGTCGATCGCATGTGCCAAGGCTCGGCGCACGCGAACATCGTTCCACGGAGTCTCCGCAGTGTTGAAGACGAGCGAGCTGAACCCGTATGAGGGCACGCCTTGTATAAGAATGTCTTCGCCGAATTCCTTCTCTGCCCTGCGCGAGTCTTCGCCCTGCAGGCTTTCGTAAACCATGATCTGACCCGTGCGGAAATAGCTGTAGACGGTGCCCGGGTCCGGCACGATGTAGAAGGTGATGCCGTCCAGATAGGGGCGTCCGGGGATGTGATAGTCCTCGTTGCGCTCAAGCTGCACGCTCACGCCCGTCTGATAGCTCCGGAACTTGAACGGGCCGGAACCCATGACCTCTTTTTTGAGATCGCCACCGGCTTCGACAAAGTGCTTGGGCAAGATCACCATCCAGCCTCCGGCAAGGTTTGTCAGCAACGAGGGCGAAGGACGTTTGAGCAAGAACTCGACGGTAAAGTCGTCAATCTGGTTGATCGCCTCGATGGCCTCGAGAGTCCCCTGGCGAACGCTGACCACGCCATCGGGGGGATTGCGAATGCGGTCGAAAGTGAACTTTACATCGGCCGCGGTCAGCGGTGTCCCATCGTGGAATTTTGCGTTCCGGATCAGGTTGAAGGTGATCTTGCGGCCATCTTCGGAAGTTTCCCAGCCCTGGGCGATATCGCCGATCAATTCGTCAGGTTTCAGCGGGTCATACATCACCAGGCTGTTGTAGCAGGGGGCGATGGCATAAAGCGTGCGAGACGTGGAGTTCGACAGCGGATCAAAATTAGGCGGATCCGACTGGAAATTGAACGTGAGAGTGCCGCCGCGCTGAGGTTCTCGGGCGGCATATGCGCTGCGCGGCAGGCAGAACGCAGCTGCGCCTAGCGTGGCACCGCCGGCTAAGAAAAGACGGCGTCCAATGGTAATCGACATCTGAATCCTCCCTGAAGGTCATCGCTGGAAGATATTCAAATGCTCAAACGGCAAAAGGGAGATTACCTGCGGTCGGGGTGAGTTTTGGTCGTCTCAACCGCATTCCGAAAACTCACCCTAGCACGATTTTCCATGATTTGACCGCAGTGCGCGCAGCGGCGCTGATGGTGTCATCTCGAGATGGAGGGGAAGATGCTCGACGAGAGCGAAGGGCGGACGTGGTGGCTTGATAGGGTGCGGCGGCGCGAGACCATGAGGGTGCCTCCCTCGGCTACGCCAGTGTCGGATCGCGCCTTTGACATGATCGTAGGCCATGAGCTTGCGCGACAGGGGCCGGCGGCCCCCAATCCCAGTTGGCCAGGTGGCGAAGCTGGCGTCACCTTCGGCATTGGCTATGACCTCGGCTACACGTCGAGCGCGCAGTTGACCGCCGACTGGTGTCACCGGATCGAAGAGATGTGGATCCACCGGCTCGAGGGGAAGATCGGCATTCGCGGTCCCGCCGCTGTCGATGCCATCGATGAGATGAATCGTCGCGTCATGATGGATATCACGATGGAAGATTCGATCTGGGTGTTTCGCTGGAAGACCCTGCCGCGCCACATAGGCGTCACCGAGGCGGCCTTTGGCAATTCGTGGCGACTTGGTCCAGATTGCCTAGGTGCGTTGGTGTCCCTGGTGTGGCGACGGGGCGCGCGTTTCATGCAGGGCGGAAACGAATTCTCAGAGATGGCCGCGATTGCGGACGCAATGCACGAGGGTGCGTTTGCCCGCGTCCCGGATTTGCTGAATGTCATGGCTCGGCACTATCCGGCGGGTAGCCCATCAGCCCAGCGTTGCCGCGACGAGGCCGAGCTTTTCGCCGACGGCCTGCCTTCCAACCTCCACTGAAGCCGGAGAATTCACATGACAGTTGGCCAAGGCGCCTATCGTTATGACTTTGACCCCGCATGGGGAAGAATGGCCAATGGTGACAGGACGAGGTTCGTCAGCTCCATTGCCTGCGACGCTGAAGATAAATTGCTTGCCTTCTGCCGCGCAGGCGAGGCGGTCCGCGTCTTCGATCCGTCGGGCGAGCTGATGCATGCGTGGGGCGAGGGGTGGTTCCTGCGTCCACATGGAATTGCCGCTGCCGAGGGAACGGTCTACTGCGTCGATGACAAGGCGCATGTGATCCACCTTTTCACTTACGAAGGCAGGTATCTGCGCAGCTTAGGCAAGTTTGGGGTGCCCCTGCGGCGTGATGACGGCGACGACCACGCGCCCGAGAGCGACGGGCCGATGTTCCATGCGCCGACCGACTTGGGGATTGCGCCTTGGGGCGAAATCTATGTTTCAGACGGCTACGGCAATTCGAAGGTTCACCGGCTGTCCATCGACGGAAGCTGGCTGGCAAGCTGGGGCCGCAAGGGGACGGGACCGGGCGAGTTCCGCACCGTCCATGGAATCGCCTTCACTCCGGATGGTGAGGTGCTGGTGTCGGATCGGGGAAACGACAGGGTGCAGGTCTTTTCAGCAGCGGGCGATTATCTGCGGGAACTGCCTGACATCGTTCATCCAAACGCAGTGCGTTGCGCAGCGGACGGGACAATCTACACGACCGGCAAGGGCTATGTGAACGTTCACGCGGCGAATGGCAGTCGTCTCTGCCGGTGGGGCAAGCACGACGTGACGCCTGAAGTCCGCCAGGAAGAGGTGCTGCCCCGGGCACATGGGATAGCTGTGGACAGCCACGGCAATCTCTACCTGGGCGACGAGTTGCAGGACCATGGCGGATATCTGCGCAAATACGCGAAAGTGTGAAAGGCGGGCAGCCTCGGCTGCCCGCCCACTTATCAGGATGTCAGCGATATACCCGCCAGCCGCGAGACATCGTCAGGATTTCCGGTGGCGACATAACCTTGCAGTCTTGTCGAATGCCCGACGAATTTGTCGTGATAGAACAGAATGAGCCGGCTGCATTCCGTCAGCGCGATCTCGTCCATGTGGTGGGCGATCTCGATACGTTTTGCCTCGTCTGTAAGTGCCATTTGTTCGGCATAGAGACGGTCCATTTCCTCGTTGAAGACACCGGTCACGTTCCCTGGGCCTTTCGTGTGCAGCGTCCCAAAGACAATGTCTGGGTCGTTCACGGCGTAGCTGAGCCCTCCTTGCGAGGCCAGGTCGAACGCACTGTCGGCTAAGCTCTTGAAGAACATCGCACTTTCCTGCACGTCGAGGGAGAGCCTTATGCCGACCTTGCTCAACACGCCCTGCATGAAAATGCCACGCTGTTCATGCTCCTCGTTCTTGCGAACAAGCATCCGAGCGGTCAGTCCATCAGGATGGCCCGCTTCCGCGAGAAGCTCACGGGCTCGCGCGAGGTTCGCCTCGTAATCCGCGCCGTATCCAGGCATCAGCGCGAGACGTTCGGGAGGCAGGGCATATTCTCCGGGTGGCAAGAAACCACCGACCACGCCCTGTCCATGTTCAAGCACATTCAGCGATTCACGTCGGTTGACAGCCAGGCTGGCGGCTTGCCGCACGCGGATATCCGCCCACGGCCCGCTGCGACCATTGATGGTGATAGCGGTCGGGTTGGGCGCCACCACGCGCTGAACGGTAACGCCCGGCACCTTGCCGTCTTCGAACCGAGTGCCTGAATCCGGGCTCATCTCGTTATAGAGCATGATCTGACCCGTGCGGAAATAGGCGTCCAGCGTGCCGGGATCAGTCGCGACATAGAAGGTAATAGCGTCGAGCTTGGGCTCGGACCGATCAAAATAGTCGTCATTCCGCACGAGCGAAAGCTGAACTCCACGCTGATAGCCGTCCAGCCGATAGGGTCCGGTGCCCACGACTTCGTTCTGCATATGACCCTCTCGCTCAAGGACATGCTTTGGCAGGACGACCATCCAACCTGTAGCCATCAACGGCAGGAAAAAGGGCATGGGGCGTTTGAGCCGGAACACCACCGTCAGCGGGTCCGGCGTCTCGATCGCTTCTATTCCGACAAGGAGGTTCTTGCGCGTGCTGACCGTGCCCGCCGGCGGATCGCGCGCAAGATCGAAGGTGTGCTTCACATCGGCCGAGGTGAGAGGCTGCCCGTCGTGAAACAGCACGCCGTCCCGAAGGTGGAAGGTGACGCTCCGGCCATCTTCCGAAGTTTCCCACCTTTCGGCAAGCTCACCACGCAAACGGCGTGGATCGCCGTTTTCGATCCCGACGAGGCTGTTATAGCAGGGCCCAAGTGTCAGGATCACCCAGGACGTATTGTTACCGAGAATGTCGAAGTTCGGCAGATCCTTCATATTGGCAGTCAACGTCCCGCCCGTCGCTGCGTGCGCTGCCCGACTGAGGATGCTGGGTGCAAGGGCGAGCATGGCGCCCCCGGCCAGCCCGTAGCTCAGAACCGAACGCCGACCGACCCGGCGGGGCCGGGCTTCATCTTGCTGCATGTTTTGTCCTCCCTCTGAATGATCGATGGTCTGGAGCCCCTCGCATCCGGTCCTCCGTCAGATGCGAGGGGAAAGGTTCAGGCGTCCACCGGAAGCCGAATGATCCGGTGCGCGATGGTCGCGATCTCGTCATCCGTCAGCGGCTTGCCCGTTTCGCGGATCGCGTCCCAGCAGGCGTGCAAGATCGGCTCGATATGCTGTTTCTCGGCATTGATCGAAAGCTGATCGAGCTTTTCCCACATGGTAAAGGGGCCGGTGCTGCGCGTGATGGTCCACTTGCGGCGGTTGCCGACCAGTTCAGGCACAAGGCTCCAGTGGATCAGGGGATCGACGTCCAACTCCTGGATTACGGTGTCAGATCCGCCGCAGCTGAATGCGTCAGTGCCGGTGATCGGATGGCCCGGTGCGATCGGCTGGCCCACAATCTCTTCGGCCAGGCGGGCAAGGGCGGTAAGATCTGCCAGACGGATGCCGGTGGAGACGCCGTAAAGCGCCTCCAAAGCGATTGCGACATGGCTTAGATCTGCCTGGCCGGAGATAGAACAATAACCGTTGATCGAGACCTCGATCCCCCGGGCGCCTGCCACGACGCCGGCGAGTGAGTTCGCGTTGGCCAGGTTGAAACTGTTATGCGAATGGATCAGCACCGCAGCGTCTGGCGCGTGTCTGCGCACCACGCGTGTCATGTGCGCGAACGCTTCCGGGGAACATCCGCTCGGGCCATCGGCAAGCATGATGCTTGCGGCCCCCGCATTGCCAACCAGCGCGGCATACTCCGAAAGATAGGCATCGTTCGCATAGTTGACCTGGTTGATGGTGCAGGACCCCTGCACGCCGGCCTCGCGCGCCGCAGCGATCAGGCGCAGGACGCGAGCGTTTTGCTCGTCCTTGTTCTTCGGCACCATCTCCTTGCGCCAATCCTTGCCTTCCCAAGCCGACTGGAATGCACCGCCGATGCGCAGAGGCGCGGCACCTGCGGCGGGCGCGCCTCCGAACTGGACGATTTCACATCCGGCATCGGCGGCTTGCCGCACGTCGTCAGGGGATCGGGCGCCCGTCATCACCACCTTGCAGTTCGGGGAAACGGCCTTGACCCTCTGCACGTCATGCGCAAGCGATTCCCGGGTATGGCCGCGTCCGAACATTGAGAGCTCGATTTCGGGTATGCCGACGGCCACCAGCGCTTCCATCAGGCGGTCGCGCTGCGCCGAAGCGAGGTTAACCCCCGGCATCTGTTCGATATTGCGCAGCGTAATGTCGCGGATGGCGACGGATTCGGGAATATCACGACCGATCACCTGTGAATCTCGGCTGTAGGCCGACGTCATCCAGCGGTTGGGCTCATAGGCGCCGGGAACGCGAAGCGAATTTACATTATCGCGCATGCCCTGAATCTCGGCGTCGGTGAAAATCTGCGGCTTCGGCATCTTTATCCTCCTGAGGTCTCCTGACGGTCATCATCGTCAGGAAGCGCCTTGCACGACAAACCAAGTTTGCTGCACGATGGCTCAGTTTTCCTGAGCCATGGAGGCGGATATGAAACTGCCACCACTGAACGCATTGTTTGCCTTTCACTCCGCAGCGATGCATGAGAGTTTCGTGCGCGCCGCCGAAGATCTGTGCGTCACGCCCGGTGCGGTCAGTCGCCACGTCCGTAATCTGGAAGCGACGCTTGGGTTGACACTGTTCATTCGGGGGACTCGTCAAGTCACCCTGACCGACGCGGGACGCGAGCTTTTCACGGCTACGGCGTCAAGCTTCGGTCAACTCGCTTCGGACGTGGAAAGGATCGCCGCCGGATCCCGGCGCGGGTTGCGGCTGCGTTGTTCAATGATGTGCATGAGACATTGGCTCATGCCCCGCTTGTCGCGTTTGCACGAGGCGCTGCCGGATCTGGATGTCAGCTTTGCCATAGCAAGGTCCGCGGACCCGCTGACGCCAGACGTGGATTGTGCGATCCGTCTGGGCGCAGGACGGTGGCCGGGATACGCGGCACAGCGGCTGTTCTGCGGGGACCTCGTTCCGATTTGTGCCCCGCAGGACACGGCGCCAGAGGAGGTAAACTCCGTCTGCGACATGAAGGGACGCCGCCTTATCCGGCCATTCCACTCCGGCGCGTTGACTGACCCTTGGCAGGCCTGGCTGGGCGAGCAGGCCGAGGAAATACTTTCGAACGTGGACAGCATCGAACTGCGTGCTGAAGGACTGTCCTACCAGGCGGCGCAGCAGGGAATTGGGATCGCACTCGCCCGCGTCGGGTTCGTCATCGATGACATTGCTGCCGGGCACCTTCGCGCAGTTCTGCCGCCGCGCCCGCATCAGGATTATGCCTATCACCTCGTCTACCCTTCCGGCGCGAGACAAAATCCCAACGTGCCGGCGTTCCGGAAGTGGCTGGCAGCTGAAGCAGCGGCGACGGAAGAATCCATCCGCCAACACCTGCCGTCTTTCTAGCTGATGAGACTTTTCAGGAACTGATCATGGGCCGAAGTCTGGTGCTCCTCGACAGGCGGCATCCAGAGAACCTCCGAAGACAGAAGTCCGGTGATGGCATGCGCGGCCTGTCTGACGCCCTCAATAAGTTGCGCGTCGGGATCGCCCTCTCCCTTCGGCATGACACGCGTCAAACTACCCAGAATTGTGCCCTCGTCGCTGAACACCGGTGCGGCGATCGCGGCGAGATTTGATTCGAAGGTGCCGGTCGTCACGCAATAGCCGCAGCGCCTGATATCGCTCATTCTGCGCCGGAAGCCATCCCAGCTGTCGCCAAGCCCGGCCTCGGCAATCTCGCTGCTTTGATAGAGATAGAGCGATTTGATCCGGGCAGGGCTGAGGTTTGCGAGGATCGCCAGTGATGCGGCTCCCTTGAACAACGGAAAGGGCAAGCCCCGCGCACGGCTGAGTTGCAGTTCGTGATGGGTTGCAGGTTCCTGTCTTAGACACAGGACACGATCGCCCCAGAGACCACAGAGAATGAGGACGCTGGAAGGAACCTTGGCGGCATGCTCCGGCATGACCTTGCGACCCGCCGCCAGAAGAGGGTCGCTGATCTGGATCTTCCGCTCCAACTCGACGATTCGCGGGCCGAGTGAATATGCACCACGACCGATCTGCATCAGCAGACCGATGCCGCACAGCACCTTCAGATAGCGATAGGTTGTCGATCGGGTCAGGCCGAGCTTCTGAGCGATTTCTTCCGGGCTCACCGTCGGACGGGTTTCGTCGATCAAGTCCAGAATTTCGAATGCGCGGTCAGTGGTTGTCTTGGACATGGTGCTCTCAAATGCCTCGCCTCACCCTATCAACCCTCGAGAAATCTGTCATCCTGCAAATTAGGACTTGCTGTAAATCCGAAATATTGCGACAAAGCACAAATGCCGGGGGGAGCCGGTGATGGAGGAACATTATGGATTTGAACCTGACGCGCCGCCTTCTGCTTGCCGGGACCGTGGCGCTGGTCGCCACAGGTGCCCTTGCGCAAGACGGCACTTATCCTGACCGCCCGATCAATATCGTGGTTCCGTTTCCGCCTTCGGGACCGCCGGACCTTCTGGCTCGGGCCGTCGGAGAGCATCTCAGCAAAGCCTGGGGCCAGCCCGTTGTCGTCGAGAACCGGCCTGGGGCGAATGGCGTCGTCGCAACACAGTTCGTCGCGGGCGCTGAAAACGACGGCTACACCATCATGGTCGGCAGCGTCGCGACACATGCCATCAACCGGGCTCTGCGCCCCGGCCTTCCCTTCGATACATTGAAGGACTTCACTCCCGTCACGCAGCTCGGCTTCACACCCATGCTGATCACGGCGCATCCGTCGCTTGGGGTGAATACAATCCCGGAACTGGTCGCGAAAGCCAAGGAAGATCCGGGGACAATTACCTATGCCTCCGTGGGACCTGGCAGTGCCGCGCACCTGGCTGCCGAGCTGCTGCAGGAAGCCGCTGGAATCGAACTGGTTCACGTTCCCTATGACGGGATCGCTCAGGCCAGCCTCGACCTGATCTCGGGCACGGTGCAGGTCGGATTTTCCAATGTGGTGAATATGCTGCCTTACGTTGCAGACGGTTCGACCAAGGCCTTGGCGGTTACCGACACCAAGCGCGTCGCGGTTCTGCCCGACGTTCGTACCTTGGAAGAAACCTATCCGGGCACCGATGTGCAGCTCTGGTGGGGTATCTTCGCACCTGCCGGAACACCCGAGCCCTTGGTCGAAAAACTGAGCGCCGAAATCAATGTCTTCCTGAAAGATCAGGCGCTGATCGACAAATGGGCCCAATCGGGCACCACGATTGTGGGCAGCACTCCTGTTGAGTTCGGGAAATTGGTCCAGGCCGATGCCGAGAAGTGGCAGACCGTCATCACCAAAGCTGGCGTCACGCAGCAGTAAAGGGACACGTCATGACCGAACTCTCGCGCGGGCTTGCCGATTTCGTCACCACGGCAGATTTGGCAGATGCCGGTCCCGAAGCGATCGACCTGGCGAAACGGGTTGTCGTGGACACGATCGCAGTCATCCTGTCGGGGGCGGGCAGCGATGTTGCTCCCCCGATGCTGGACCACGCCGCGCGAATGGGCAGTGGGACGGTTCCGCTCATGGGCACCGATCGCTTCGGATCGCCGGTGATGGCGGCGCTGGTGGGCGGGACCTTTGCCGCGGCGCTGGACTTCGACGATGTGCTGTCGATGATGCCGGGCCATCCCGCGGCCGTCATCATGCCGGCGATCATTGCCCAAGCCTACGACGCGCCACTGTCGGGCACCGAGTTCATCGACGCCTATGTCGTGGGACTCGAGGCTGGTTCGAAACTCTCGCAGGGGGTAGGGTTGCGCCACTATCAGCGTGGCTTCCACACCACGGGAACGATCGCGCTGTTTTGCGCGGTGGGGGCACTCGCGCGCAGGTTCGGACTGACGGTCGGTCAGACGCAAATGGCATTCAGCCTTGCCGCATCTACGGCCTCGGGGTTGCAGGCGAATTTCGGCACGATGACAAAGCCTTTTCATTCAGGCTGGGCTGCGCATTCGGCGGTGACGGCAGTAGATATGGTGCGCGCAGGCTTCACTGCATCTCTGACAGCTCTCGAAGAGAAGGGCGGTTATCTTTCCGCCTACGGCACAGAGGATAGTGATGCGGCCAAGGTGCTGCCGCTGCTTGGGGCGCCCTGGACGATCGTTTCGCCCGGCATCGCTCTGAAGAAGTTTCCTACCTGTTATGCGGCGCATCGCGCGATCAATGGTGTGGCGGAAATCGAGGCTGAGGTCGGGCCGCTTTTGCCGCAGCTTGACCGCCTGATCTGCCGGGTCGCGCCCGGGGCGCTGCTGCCGCTCCGTTTCAGCCGCCCCAAAACCGGGCTCGAAGGCAAGTTTTCCATGGATTACGGTCTTGCCGCCGCAATCCTGGACCGCGATCTGACAATCTCCTCGTTCGAGGATGCTGCGGTGACACGGTCGGCGATCGCTGCCCTTTATGACCGTATCGAGATCATCGAGGATCTGGCCTGCGTAGCAGAGGATTCGCACTGGGAACGGAAAAGCGCCGGAACGCGGGGATTCGTCGTAATCCAGGCGATGCTCAAGGATGGCCGCAGAGTGACACGCCGTGTCGACACGCCGCTTGGCCATCCGATGCGCCCGATGACTTGGCAAGACCTCAATCGCAAATTCATCGATTGTGCCGATAGCTGTGGGGTCGCCCGAGACGTGGCGCAGGCGGCCTTCGAGGCGCTGAAGGGCATGGAGACCCTGCCCGATGTCGCCCAAATTTTGAGATCACTGGTGCCTGCGGATGCCGCACGCGCTGCCGCAGAGTAACGCCCTTCTGGGGAGGAGAGCGATGAAAACGCCATTCTACCGGACCTCGGACGGTCAGTCCGGTATCTTTTTCACGGCCTTCGGGGCCTTTGTGGCATGGCAGGCGGCGCAATATCCGCTGGGCCGCGCGGCCCAGATGGGACCGGGATACTTCCCGCTGATCATCGGGGCAATGCTGGTCGTCGTCGGCCTTATCGTGATGGGGAAGTCCATTCCTGCCGACGCTTCCAAGAGTGATCCGCTCGATTGGCGCGCGGCTGCCCTTGTGACGATCGCCATCCTGGCTTCGGCACTGCTTCTGCTGACTGCGGGGCTTTTGGTGGCAATCCCCGTACTGGTGATCGTTTCGTCGCTGGCGGCGCGCGAAATTCACTGGCGCACAACCATCCTCACAGCCGTCTTCCTGACGGTGATGGCATGGTTGGTCTTCATCGTCGGCCTTGGCCTGCGCATCCCGTTGATTTGGAGCTGAGCCAATGGAATTCCTGTCCAACCTTGCCATTGGCTTTGGCACCTCGCTGCAGCCGGCAAACTTGCTCTACTGTTTTGTTGGCGTCCTTCTCGGCACGGCCATCGGCGTGCTGCCGGGGCTGGGTCCGCTGGCGACGATATCAATGTTGCTGCCGCTGACCTATGCGCTGGATCCGATTTCGGCGCTGATCATGTTGGCTGGCATCTATTACGGCGCACAGTATGGCGGCTCGACCACCGCAATCCTCGTGAACCTGCCCGGCGAGGCTTCCTCGGTCGTGACGGCGATCGACGGTCACAAGATGGCCGGAGCGGGTCGCGCAGGTGCCGCGCTGGCGATCGCGGCGCTGGCCTCGGTCTTTGCCGGCGTCGTCTCGACTTTCTTCGTCGCGGGTTTCTCACCCACACTGGCCAAAGTCGCGCTGTCATTTGGCCCGGCAGAGTATTTCTCGCTGATGGTCGTCGGGCTGATCGCGGCAATCATTCTGGCGCATGGCTCGCTGCTGAAGGCAATCGGGATGGTTCTGGTCGGCCTGGCGCTCGGGTGTGTCGGGATCGACACCAACAGCGGCGCGTATCGTTTCACCTTCGGCTCACTCGAGCTTTCGACCGGTATTGAATTTGTCTCGGTCGCGATGGGACTGTTCGCATTCGCAGATATCGTTGCCAATGTGGGTGACAAGACAACCGGCACCCCGAAGATGCACGCGATCTCGCGGCTGTGGCCTTCGCGGCAGGATTTCCGCGAAGCAACTCCTGCCGCTGCACGCGGCACAATCCTAGGGTCGATCCTTGGAATCCTGCCTGGGGGCGGCGCAGCACTGGCATCTTTCTCGGCCTATACGCTGGAAAAGCGGGTCTCGAAAAATCCCGGCAAGTTTGGCCAGGGGGCGGTCGAGGGTGTGGCGGGTCCCGAGGCTGCCAACAACGCGGCCGCCCAGACCTCGTTCATTCCGATGCTCACGCTGGGTATCCCGTCGAACGGCACGATGGCGCTGATGATGGGGGCGATGATGATCCACAACATCGCGCCAGGCCCGCAAATCATTTCGACGCAACCGGTGCTGTTCTGGGGACTCATCACTTCGATGCTCGTGGGTAACGTGCTGCTGGTTCTCCTTAACCTGCCGCTGGTTGGTCTGTGGGTGAAGCTGATCTCGGTTCCCTACCGCGTGTTGTTCCCCGCGATTCTGATGTTCTGCGTCATCGGTCTTTACAGCATCCAGAACCAGACCTTCGAAATCCTAGTCGCGGCGGTCTTCGGCGTGGTCGGATACATGTTCATGCGGATGAGGTGCGAGCCGGCACCGTTGCTGCTGGGATTCATTCTTGGCCCGATGCTGGAATCGAACCTGAAGCGCGCCATGCTGCTGGCCAGGGGCGATGCGACGACCTTTGTGACGCGCCCGATCTCTGCCGCGATGCTCGCCGTTGCAGTGCTGCTGCTGCTGACTGTGATCCTGCCGCAGTTTCGCAAGAAGCGCGAAGAAGTCTTCGCCGAAGAAGGCTGATCCAACCCAAAACGCGATTTCCGGGCGCCGCAAGGGCGGCGCCTCGGCCCCCCTTTGCCTGATGGAACCCGGACATGACCCTTGCCGCATCTCTTTCGGACCCCACGCTTCTGGCACGCGCGGCCTATATCGGGGGCGAGTGGATCACGAAGGCGGACTGCACTTTCGATGTGACCAATCCTGCGACCGGCGAACTGCTCGCGACGCTTCCGGCCCTGACGGCAGAGGATGCCCGCCGCGCCATCGTTGCCGCGAAGGCTGCGCAGGCGCCGTGGGCGCGCCGCACCGGCAAGGACCGTGCTGCGATCCTGAAGGAATGGCACCGGTTGTGGATCGGCGCTGCTGATGACCTCGCACGCATCCTGACGGCGGAGCAGGGCAAGCCGCTGGCCGAGGCAAAGGGCGAGATCCTTTATGGTGCCGCCTACCTTGAATGGTTCGCCGAAGAAGCCAAGCGCATCTATGGGGAGACGATCCCTGGCCATGCCGGAGACGTGCGCATCATGGTGCTGAAACAGCCCATTGGCGTCGTCGGCGCGATCACACCCTGGAACTTCCCCAATGCAATGATCGCGCGCAAGGTCGCTCCCGCGCTGGCGGTGGGCTGCGCGATGGTGGCCAAACCCGCATCCGAAACGCCACTTTCAACGCTGGCGCTGGCAGTGCTGGCGGAACGCGCCGGGGTGCCCGCAGGCCTGTTCTCCGTCGTGACCGCGCGCAGTGGATCCGAATTTGGGCGCGAGATGTGTGAAAACCCAGATGTCGCCAAGATCACGTTCACCGGTTCCACCGAAGTGGGTCGCATTCTGATGCGGCAAGGGGCTGACCAAATCAAGAAACTGGGTCTGGAACTGGGCGGTAATGCCCCCTTCATCGTGTTCGATGATGCAGATCTGGATGCGGCCCTCGATGGGGCGATGGCTGCGAAGTATCGCAATGCAGGTCAGACATGCGTCTGCGCCAACCGCATCTATGTGCAAGCCACCGTGCATGACGCCTTTGTGGAGAAATTCGCCGCCCGGGTCGCCGCGCTGAAGGTCGGCAATGGCATGGATGACGGCGTGCAGATCGGTCCCCTGATCAATCCGGCCGCCGTGGAAAAGGTTCGTGAGCATATCACCGACGCCACCGCCAAAGGCGCGCGGATCGTTACAGGCGGAGAGCCCCTCGGCGGCACTTTCATGCAGCCAACGGTGATTGCAGGCGTGACACGGGACATGAAAGTCGCGGTCGAGGAGACCTTCGGTCCGCTGGCTCCGATCTTCCGCTTCGACACGGTCGAGGATGCAATCTCGATGGCCAACGATACCGAGTTCGGCCTCGCCGCGTATTTCTACGCCCGTGACATGGCTCGCGTGTTCCGTGTGGCCGAGGCGCTCGAAACCGGCATCGTCGGCGTGAATACCGGCCTCATCTCGACCGAGGTCGCACCGTTTGGCGGAGTGAAGCAATCCGGGCTGGGTCGTGAAGGCTCTCGCCACGGGGCCGAGGATTACCTTGAAATCAAGTATGTCTGCCTTGGCGGACAGTATAGAGGAGAAGCGTGATGACGCAGATCGAATGCGTGGTGAAGTCCGGCGACCAGGTCGGCGAGGTTCCGGTGTGGTGCGACCGAACGAACCTTTTGTGGTGGATGGATGTGCGCAGACCGCGCGTGCAATCCTTCGACCCGGCCACCGGCAAGCATGAAGTTTTCGAGACCGGTGGGCGAGCACTTGGTTGTTACGCTCTTCGCGAAAGCGGTGGGATGATCCTGGCCCAGGATGACGGAATTTATGAGTTCACGCCGGGGCAGGGTGATCGGAAGAAAATCTTCCACCCCGAAGAAGACCTGCCTGACAACCGTTTGAACGACGGACGCTGCGATCGTCGGGGACGGCTATGGCTCGGATCGATGAACGACAAGGTGCGTCAGGACGACGGCAACTTCTGGCGCATCGGGACGGACTTCTCTGCGCAGAAGTTCTTCGATGGGATCAACATTCCGAACGGCGTCTGCTTCAGCCCCGACGACAAGGTGATGTATTTCGCCGATACGCCCAAGCGCATGATATGGGCGTTTGACTTCGACATCGACGAGGGCGTGATTTCCAACCGCCGCGTCTTCGCCGATCTGACTGCCAATCCGGGCCGCCCTGATGGTTCCACCGTCGATGCCGAAGGCTTCGTCTGGAACTGTGAGTTCGCCGGCAAGCGTGTGGTGCGCTATGCGCCGAATGGGTCTGTGGACCGCATCATCCAGATGCCGGTGACGAACATTACCTGCGCCGGTTTCGCAGGGCCGCACCGCGACATCCTTTACGTCACGACGGCGTGGCAGGGGCTGTCCGAAGAACAAAAAGCGGCCGAGCCGGATGCTGGCGGGCTGTTCCGCATCGATGTGGGTGTCCAAGGCCTGCCCGAGCCGCGCTTCCAAGGTTGAGGAGAAACCATATGAAACTACTTCATGGGGGCCTGTCGCCCTTCGTTCGCAAGGTGATGATCGTCGCGCATGAAAAGGGCGTGGCGGACAAGCTGGAGCTGGTGCCCGCGCCGGTGAACCCGCTGAAGCCGCTTGATCTTGCCATAGCGGTCAATCCACTGGGCAAAATCCCGGCGCTGACGCTTGATGACGGCACGGTTCTGTATGGCTCGACCGTGGTGGCTGAGTATCTGGACGCACTGGATACGCCGCGCTTTTTTCCCCAAGGCGAAGGGAAGTGGCGGGCGCTGCGTCTGAACGCGCTTGGTGACGGCATTCTTGAAGCGGGCAACGCGGTTCGCATCGAAAGCCTGCGCCCGGACGACAGGCAGTGGGACGGTTGGACAGATGTCCAGATGCTGAAAGTCACAAACGGCCTGAACGCGCTGGAGGACGAAACGCTTTCCGAAGATCTCACCATCGGCGAGGTTGCGGTGATCGCGGCGCTCGGTTGGATGGACGTGCGTCTGCCGCAGGTCAACTGGCGTGAGGGTCGGCCGAAGCTCGCGGCGTGGTTCGAAACAGTTTCAGCAAACCCGAACGTCGGGCTGACCGCACCGAAGTTGCCGAAATGACTCCGGCGGAACTTGCCGCGAGCGGCCTTGGCGTCGGTCAGATCAGCGACGCGCTCGACGAATTGGGTCTGCCGCAGAACGCGGGCGGCGGGTTCCACATGCTGGGTAAGGGCACGGTTTTCGGCCGTGCCTTTACCCTGCGACAAGAAGTGGCAAGTGGCGGGAATGTTCGCCAGGGCGAGGCGGCTCTGACACTTGCGAAGCCCGGCGACATTCTGGTGATCGACGCGCAGGGGCGCCGCGATATCGTGACTTGGGGTGAGGGGCATACTTTGCGCGCCATGATCAACGGCCTCGCGGGTGTGTTGCTGCATGGAGTGACCCGCGATGCCGAGGCACTGGCGACAAGGCCGATGCCGGTGCTGTGCCGCGGCACCTCGCCGCTCCGCAGCAAGGGGCGCATGAACACTGCCGCCGTGGGCGAGGTGCTCGACATTGATGGCGTCCGCATTGCCCCAGGCGATCTGGTGGCGATGAATGCTGACGGCATCGTTGCCGTCCGCCCCGAAGACGAGGACAGGGTGATCGCCAAAGCGCTGGAAATCCATTCTTTCGAGACTGCCCGTGACAAGGATCTGGAGGCGCGCGTGAAATGACGAAGGGACCGACCGCGCTCATCGCAGAATATATCGCCAGCCGGCCTGCCGTCCCCGACGAAGTTCGCGCACAATCCCTGCGCGTGGTCATGGACAGTTTCGCATGCATTCTGTCAGGCGCGGGCAGCGAGGTCGCCCCGCCCATGCGCGCCTATCTTGCGCAGGAGGAACACAGCGGGCCGATCCCAGTGTTGGGCACCGAGCTGTTCGCGTCGCCACAGAAAGCCGCTTTTCTCAACGGCACATTCGGCGCCGCGCTGGATTATGACGACTTACTTTCCCCAACCCATCCGAGCGCCGTCGTTGTTGCCGCGCTTTCGTCGGTGGGCAGCCACTCGAGTGGGCGGGATTTTATCGATGCCTACGCAATCGGAATAGAGGTGGGCGGCAAGATCAATGCTGCGCTTGGCAATGGACACTCGGCGCGTGGTTTCCACGCAACGGCCACGCTGTCGGGATTTGCCGCCTTTGCCGCGCTGGCACATCTCCTTCGGCTGAATGCGGACCAGATCCAGCTTGGTCTTGGGATCGTCGCCACCCGCGCGGGTGGTATGATGTGCCAACTGGGCACAATGGCCAAACCTATGCATTCAGGCTTTGCCGCGCAATTGGCGGTGCAGGCCGTGCAGCTGGTGCGTGCTGGAGTGACGGTTTCGCCTGTCGCGCTGGAGGCGAAACGAGGCTTCTTTGCAATCTACGGCGACGACACGTCCGACCCCACCGCTGTGGTGCCTGCCCTAGGCAACCCATGGACTATCCTGTCACCGGGCAGCACACTGAAGCGGTTCCCGTCCTGCATCGCTGGGCACCGCGCGATGGCTGCGGTTCTTGCGCTTCGCGAGCAGGGCCTGACTGTCGAAAACATGACCTCCATGCATGTCACTGTCGCGCCCGAGGCGCTTCAACCACTCATGTATCCGCGGCCCAAAACGGGGTTGGAGGGCAAGTTCTCCATGCCCTACGCAATGGCCGTGGCGCTGGCGGACGATCACATCGGAATCGCCACGTTCGAGACCCCGGCCGTTATCCGACCGCATATCGCGACGATCTTAGACCGCATCACTGCTGTCGAAGATCCACAGCAAATGGTCGAGGATCCGGTTTCGGCCTCACTCAGTTGGGGGTTCAGGGGATACGCGCGGGTGACCGCCAAGCTGGCGGATGGCCGCACGCTGATCGCACGCGTCGATCTGCCCCCAGGTCATCCGAAGACGCCGCTCAGCTGGGAAGAATTGAACGACAAGCTTCGCGACTGCGCGGCGAGCGCTGGCTTCGCCTCAGAGCGCGCGCAGGGCGTATTCGAACGACTGATGGCCTTGGCGGAAGCGCAGGATATGACCGAGTTGCTTAGCCTGATGCATCACGGAAAGACCTGAAGCCCGCTTTATCAGAGAGGGGACCATGAAACTACGCATTCTTTTGATGGCTAGTGCCGCAGTGACAGGAACAGCTGAGGCTCAGGAATTTCCTGACCGTGCAATTACACTGATCGCACCTTTTGCAGCCGGAGGAAGCAGCGATACGCTCGCCCGCGCCATTGCCCGCGGGATGGAGGACGCGCTCGGCAAGCCCGTCATCGTGCAGAATCTTCCGGGTGCTGGAGGCACCATCGGAATGACCGAACTCGCGACTTCAGAACCAGATGGATATACGGTGGCGCTTGGCGGAGTCGGATCACTGATCCATTCGGCGGAAGTCTACCGAAATATGATCCAGTTCGACGTGTCGAAAGACATCGCCCCGATCTCGCTCTTGGCAGCGACCCCCGTTGTTGTGGTGACGGGGCCAGGCGGCGATATAGACACGCTGGACGGACTGATTTCTGCAGCGAGGTCAAAGCCGGGGGAATTTCCTTATGGCAGTTCCGGAATGGGCACCGCGATGCATTTGACCGCAGAACTTTTTCAGAGTCAGACTCAGACCGAGTTGTTGCACATCCCCTATGCCGGCGTAGCCCCCGCTGTAACCGACTTGCTGGGTGGGCAGATCCCGCTCGGATTCTTTGACGTTACCTCGGTTCTGCCACATCGTGAAAATCCGGATATTCACGTTCTGGCCGTGGCGAGCCCTGAACGCGTGCCACAATTTCCTGACACGCCCACCTTGACCGAAAGCGGAATCCCCGTGAACGGGGAGATCTGGTATGGCCTAGTCGCCCCTACCGGAATCCCCGCCGAGGTTCTGGACAGCCTGGAGGCTGCGGCCATAACCGCGACCAAGGCAGAGGCTTTCTCCACCTCAATGAGCCAACTGGGATTTTACGCATTGCCGACGGGGCATGCCGAAATGCAGGCGGTGATGAAGCGCGATAGCGAGGTGTGGCTACCGATCATTGAGCAGGAAGGTATCGCTGCACAGTGACAACGAACAAACCTGAAATTCGTAAATCTGCGTGCAAGCTGACTTCGATCGCCGTTAACTGGAGGTTGAAGGCGTCTCTCAATTCCGGAAGTGCGATATTGGAGCCGCGAAACTCCAGTCCGCGGCGGTCCAAAATCGGGGAGCAGAGCATTGGCCTGCAGACTCTCGTTATGAATGAGGGACCAGCAGGGGGCAGGTCATGGCCTAACCTGCTGTCCACGAAACCGGCAACAGCTGACACCGCCTCGCCGATGCCGAGCGAGACCGGCCGCCCCCTTGATCATTCTTTCCCAGTATTTGGGATAGATCATGCCAGTCTCCGTCATCGCGGGACCTGTATGGTCGGGCGAGCGGTGGCAACAGCGCTCGGGCTTGCCGGTGAAACCGTCCCCCGAAATGGTGCTCTGCAAGTTCGGTAGGTCGTATCCGCCGGCGTGCCTGCCCTGACGATGCGGCTCCTCGGCTGATAATGTCCATGCTCGGGAATGGACATCTTGAGGCACTCTATGGCGGGCATTAGATTAAAATTACATAAGTTTGGTTATCCCATGACGCGATTGTAGGACGCCGCCCGGATCGAGGATTGGCCCATCGTGCTGCCGCCCCGCTCTAACGGTCTGCGCGCGATGGTCGAAGATGCCTGCCTGTCCCACGGGGTCGAATTGCGAATCGTGCACGAGGCAAGCTCCATCGCGGTGCAGAAGGCGATGGTGGCGCGCGGCGACGGGTTCAGCTTTCTGCCCGGTTCCTGCATTGCCGATGACGTGACGCGCCCGTGCTTCACCACGGTTGCGGGAATGGACCTGACGCGCCATCTGGCGGTTTTCCTTGCACCGGGCCGCGCCGCGAGCCCTGCCGCGCGCGAAGCGATCGCCGAATTGCGCCGGTTGTTGGCCGCGCGTATCGCATCGGGCGACTGGCCGGGCGCGGTCTGGATCGGTCCGCCGACGCGCATAGAAAAAGCCTGATGCTGCCAGCAGTTTTCTTTCCTTCCAACCGAACCGGGCCATCCCCTAGCCTTGGGGAAACGAGCCTTTGGAAAGAACTGGACATGAACGCAATCGCGGATACGGGGCGCACGGCGCTGCTTGTCGCGGATTTCTATCCCGTGGTGACCGAACTCGATCACGGAAGCGCGCGCGGCGTGCTGGGGAGGACGCAGGAGCTGATCGCCGCCGCCCGCGATTCGGGCACGATGGTCATCTTCTGCGCGACCGCCTTCCGCCCCACCCATGTCGAGGTCAGCGCCAACAACAAGCTGTTAGCCACCCGCCGCAACGGTCCCGCCGGCCCGCAGGATCCGCGCACCATGCCGGGCCGGGCTGGATGCCCTGAATCATCATCGCGCCGGCCATCAGCGCCATGATGACCGTGGACGGGATGCTGCTGGAAATCCTCAAGGATCGTCACGGGCGCGGTTCCACCATCGTCACCAGCAAGCTGCCCGTCGATCACTGGCATGAAGCCATCGGCGACCCAACCCTGGCAGACGCCATCCTCGACCGTCTCGTTCACAACGCTCATCGCCTTCAGCTCTCAGGCGAAAGCATGCGGCGAAGAACAACGAAACCCCTTGACCTCAGCCCTCAGTGCTGACCCCATGAAGCTGTCGACCAGCCTGCCCGCGACCGCGAAACGGCTGCCCGCGATGGCGTGAAATGCTTGCCCGCGATCACGCGAAATCGCTGCCCCAATTCCGCGAAATGCGCACGCCAAACGCCGCGCGGCAAAGGAACAGGCCGCAACACACCAAACCCACAGAATGACGATCTGACTCGCAAGGCCGGGACCTTTTTCCGACCCCGCCGGCCCGTACCTACAGCCCCTTTTTGAATGCGAGGGAGACGGGTTGGGCACACCGCCGCGCGCAACCGAATGCCCAATGAGATATTTCTGAATGGCGGAGAACGCGGCGTCTCAACTTGCTTCCAACCTTTTGTTTTCAAGGGACCGGCTTGACCACTCCCCTCGCACGGATCGCCAAACACCACGGGGTGTTGGGGGAAATGCGCCGAAGGCGGAAGTTCGTCTACCGGATACCGCGACAAAAAACCCATGTGTCGGGCTGTGGTGAGCTAGATAGAGGCGTGCTAATCTTTCCGGCGCCATATAGCGGCGTTTGAAGGAGCGCAAATGCCGATCGACATTCCCCAGTTGGTAACCTTGGTCAATGTCGCTGAACTGGGCAGCCTCAGTAAAGCGTCTGAACGGATGAATATTGTCCAGCCCGCACTCAGTCGCCAAATCAAATTGCTGGAGCAGGAGTTGGGCGTAACCCTCTTTGACCGGCACGGACGCGGCATGTCACTTACCTCGGGTGGGCAGGAAGTCGTCGAGCATGCTGTCGGGATTCTCGCCGGGGTCGAGGCTTTGCGCCGGTCGGCGGAAACCGGACGGACCTCCTTCCGCGGGACCGTGCGTATCGGCATGACCCCGACCGTGGCAGACATTGCCACCGTTCCCTTGATGGGGGTGATCCGAGAAGAGCATCCCGACCTGAGCATTCGGCTGACCTCGGCTTTCACCGGCTACCTGCTCGACTGGTTGCGACGCGGGGATCTGGATCTCGCTGTATCCTACGACCCCCCCGCAAGCAAGTCGCTGAAAGTCCAGCCAATCATGGTCGAACGCCTCTACTTCGTCAGTGCAAGGAAGCAGTTGTCGTTGGACCGGCCCGTCGAATTCTCCAGTCTGTCCGGACAGGATCTCATCCTTCCCAGCCACAATCATGGCCTGCGGGCTAGCATCGCGAACTGCGCCTTGCGGAGTGGCGTGGAGATACCTACCCGGATCGAGGCGGATTCATTCAATACAATGATCAGCCTGACGAAGAGTGGCTTTGGCGACACGATCCTGCCGCTTGGCCCGCTCCGCGATGCGCTAGCTGCCGGAACGCTTTTTGCGGCGCCCCTCGTCAACCCCACGCCGGAGCGGACCCTTGTCCTTTGCTACCCCGCCGATCGACCGATCAACCAGGCCGCCAGCTATGCGGGGCGGGTTTTCGGCGCAGTGGCAGGGGATATGGTTGCGCGCGGGATCTGGGGCGGCCGCGTGGTCTGAGACCCGGGTGACATAGCTGGTTTAGAATTTCGATATTGGCCGGCTTTCCCCCACATCTGATAGACTTTCCCATCGATGTTGCACCGGGCAAATGCTTGGGCTGCATGGTGAGAAGGAGAATGAAGAATGATGAAGAGCGCGGTAATCCGCACGACACACCTTGCCGACGCGGCGGATGCACTTGGTCTTCCTTTCGGTGCAGGCGGAGCGGGGATGATCTGGGCCGGTGGCCCCGAGGCGGGGGTGTCCGGCAGGGCCTTCACCGTTCAGCAGCGTGCCCTTGCGCCGGGAGAGGCCGCCGGCGCAGAGGGACCCAGCCACCGGGACGTCGCAGAACGGCTCGCTCAGAGCGGCGACATCATCGTGATCGGCGTCGAGGGCACAACGAATGGCGCGACATGGGGTGAGGCGCATGCGTTACGGGCCTTCAACCGCGGGGTCGCGGGCGTTCTCATCGACGGGAACACGCGCGATGCGGGGACGCTGGCCGCGCTTGCCATGCCCGTGTTCTACCGCGGCATCTCGCCGTTGAAGAGCACCGGCCGCTTGCGCACAGTCTCCATCAACGGCGATGTGGAGATCGCCGGAAGCACGGTCCGCAACGGAGATTTCGTGGCGCTGGACGCGGATGGTTTCGTGGTGATCCCCGCCAACGATGCCGACGTAGTTCTCGCTCGCGCGCAGCAGATTGCCGACAAGGAGGCAGAGCGCAACGTGACGCTGATGGCGACTCGGTAATTGTGCTTGGCCCGCCTATCGGCGGGCCTTCACACATCAAGTGGTGGCGGCGCACGCCGCAAGTCGGCCGAAAACGATCGCGCGGCCGAGACCGTGCTGGCCGAACCCGCCCTGCACCTCCCCCGCCGCGAACAGCCCGGGAATGACCTCGCCCGAGAAATCCCGCACTCTGCCCTCCAGATCGGTCCGAAGCCCCACATAGGTGTCATGGCAAACCGGCGTGTGCCACGCCGCATAGAACGGTGCGGTGACTATCTGGTGGTCCAGCGCGGTCTTGCCGAATTCACGATCATGCCCCGCACGGACGGCGGCATTATAGCGTTCGACCGTCTCCATCAGGGCGCGTCCGTCCATCCTCATGCCTTGGAAGGGGTTTCTGGAGGTGAGCGTCGCCAATTCCTCCAGACTGTCGGCCTGGAAGAAATAGCCGTCGGTGTCGACGGAGGGTGGACGGGGCTCAACTCCTTCGCGTCGCAGACCATCGGCGTCGAGGATCGCCCAGATCACCCCACCACCGTTCAGTTTGTCGGGGTTGCCGTTCCAGGCCATCGCGGCGTTCAGGTAATCATAGTCTCGGTCGTCCACATCCTCTCGGTAGAAGCGACCGCCGTTCTCCTTCACGAGAATGGCGTTGGACCAGTCGCGGATCAGGTGGCCGGTTGCCTTGGCCCGAAAGAAACAGGAGCTTTCCGGGGTGAATCCGATGCGATGATAGTTGTCCCGCGTGCCCATGCGACCCTTGGAGAGCTGGGCGCTGGCCTCGTTGGTCTGCGATGCGGTCCCGCAGATCGCGGCGCCCAGGGCAAGTGCGGCGCGGTGGCCGTCGGCGCGCCGCAGGCTCCAACTCTGGCCGACTTGCTGATATTCCGCTGTCAGCCGCGGGTCGAACAGGCTGCGAAAGGCCACGTCGCCGGTGATCCCCCCGGTCGCGAGCAGTACCGCACGATAGGCGATTACCGTCACGATTGCGCCCGTCGGGTTGAAATCCCGGTCCACTAGGTCGGCCTCGACGCCCGTTACCCGCCGCTCGCCGTCCGCCAGCAGCTTGCGCATGCGATGTTGGAGCAGAAAGCGCACCCCAAGTTCGCGGGCGCGTCTTTCGAGTGCGCGCGTCAGTCCGCTGCCGTTCTGCCCCTTGATGACGATGCCTGCAGGATCGTGCCATTCACGCGCCTGGGGTCGTGCCGCCACGCTGTCCAATCCGCGCCGTGGGGGAAGCGTCTCGAAGTCGACGCCGCTCGCGCGCAGGAATTCCACCGTCTCGACGGAGGCATCGGCAAAGGTGCGCACCAGGTCCCGATCATTGTAGCGGCCCTGCAGGTGGCGGTGCGTCGTCCAGTCGGTCCACACGCGATCAGGCGAGTCAGTAACATCAAATTCTCCCTGCACGCTGTGGCCCCCGCCGATCAGCATAGCACCCGCGCTGAGGATCGCCGCACCCCCCAGGTCGTAGTTCGCTTCCAGCAGGGCGACGGTGCAGCCGCGCTCTGCTGCAGTGACCGCTGCGGTCAGGCCCGCGGCGCCCCCGCCAACAATCACGATGTCAGCTTTGATTTCCATGGTATCGACTATCCTTGCATGATGGCGGCGGTGGACGCCGCCATTCAGGGTTATTGAAGCTGAAGTCCCGATTTCTCGGCGACCTCGACCCACTTCTTGCCAAGCGCGGCGGCGGTTCCGGCAATCTCCTCTGGCGTCGAGGCCGCGGGAAACTGCCCGAGTTCCAGAAGTTTGTCGTGGATTTTCGGCTCGGCCAAAATTTCGCCAATGACAACGTTCAGCTTTGCCTTCACCTCCTCCGGCAACCCCTTCGGCGCCGAGATCGCGAGCCAGTTGTTGTATTCGAACTCGGGTAGCGTGTCCGCAACCGGCGGAATATCTCCTGTCGCTTCCAACTTGTTCGGCGCGGCGATGGCAATGCCCTTGATCTGCTTGCTTTCGATTAACGGCAGTACGGTCGCCACATTGAGCCACAGCAGTTCGGCACGTCCCGCGATCAGGTCGGTCGTCGCCTGCGGCGCGCCGTCATAAGGCACATGAACCATGTCGAGTCCCGCAAGATAGTTGATCAGCGCTGTTTGCAGATGCGCGCCCGATCCGACCCCCGTTGAGGCATAGATCATCTGCCCGGGGTTAGCCTTGGCATGTTCGATGATCTCGGCGAGTGTGTCGAACTTGCTGTTCCCCGGTGCCACCAGCACACTGTAGGAACTGGTGAGCTGGCTGATATGGTCGAAGTCCTTGTCCATATCGACCGGGCTGTCCGGGTTCAACGCGGCGGCGACAGTCATGCTGTTATTGCTCAGCATGATGGTATGACCGTCGGCGCGAGCCTGTTTGACCTTCGCCGCACCGATCAGTCCGCCCGCGCCGGTAACGTTTTCGACTACCACTGTCTGGCCAAGACGCTGTGTCATGCCCTCCGCGAGGAGCCGCGCCACGATGTCGCCATTGCCGCCGGCGCCAAAGGGTACGACGAATGTAATCATCTTGGACGGGAAGTCCTGTGCCAAGGCAGTGCCCGGGGTAACTGAACCCAGCACGAGGCCCGACAAAGCCAGTCCGAGCAGGGTACGCCGCGTCGCGGAATGCATTAGGGTTCGTTTCATGGTCTCTCCTCCCACAAGAGTCGGGCACCTCCCGGCCGCCCGGTCTAACAGATTTCCTTCCCCCGACGATCGGGGTCAGGCTTCTTCAAAAACGGTTTCCCGATTGCGGCGAATGTTAGGCAGCACGGCCACGATGATCAGCGCCACTGCTGCCAGCAGCAGTACGACGGAGAGCCAGCTGTTCAGAAAGATCAACGGATCGCCTTTGGAGATGAGCATTGAGCGGCGGAAGTTGCCCTCAAGCATGGGGCCAAGGATGAAGCCCAGCAGCAGCGGGACGATTTCGCAGTCGAGCTTGACGAAGATCAGCGCACAGAGTCCGAAGAAGGCAGCGATGAAGATGTCGAAAGGCCGCCCGCTAACGGTGTAGACACCGATGCAGCAGATCAGGATGATGGCGGGAAACAGCACCTCATAGGGGATCCGTAACAGTCTCACCCAAAGCCCGACCAGCGGCAGGTTCAGCACCAGAAGCATCAGGTTGCCGATCCACATGCTGGCGATCAGCCCCCAGAACAGGGTGGGGTTACTGGTCATCACCTGCGGACCCGGGACGATGTTATGCATAAGCATCGCGCCGATCATCATTGCCATGCTGAGGTTCGTGGGAATGCCCAACGTCAGCATCGGAATGAAAGAGGTCTGCACTGCCGCGTTGTTGGCGGATTCAGGTGCGGCCAGTCCCCGTACCGCGCCCTGGCCGAATTCCTGGGGTCTGCGGGAGATGCGTTTCTCCAGCACATAGGCAATCCACGCCGATAGCGTAGCTCCCCCGCCGGGCAGAAGGCCAAGAAGGGAGCCGACCGCCGTTCCGCGCAGTATCGCGGGTGTCGCCTCTGCCATCTCGGTCCGGTTGGGAAGCAGCCGGTCGATTCTGGTTTCCACCGTTGCGTCATCGGCCGGCTTGGCCAAGTTGGATATGATCTCGCCGAAGGCGAAGAAACCAAGCGCCAGCGCGGTGAAGGCGACGCCATCGCTGAGTTCGATGAAGCCGAAGGTAAAGCGCGATGTTCCGCTGGTGGGATCGATGCCCACCGTACCCAACATGATGCCGACGATAAGTACGGCAAAGGCCTTGAGGAGCGAACCCTTGGCCAGCACGACCACGCCAACCAGCCCCAGCAGGATCAGCGAGAAATACTCCGCCGGCCCGACCAGCAGCGCCACGCGCGACAGCGACGGTGCCAATGTTGCAAGGAACAAGGTGGCGATGGTACCCGCGACGAAAGACCCGATCGCAGCGATAGCCAGCGCGGGTCCCGCGCGTCCCTTGCGTGCCATCTGGTATCCATCCACGCAGGTGACGACTGCCGACGCCTCGCCCGGAAGGTTCATTAGGATAGCAGTGGTCGAGCCGCCATACTGCGATCCGTAATATATTCCGGCCAGCATGATGAGTGCCGAGATCGGTTCCAGCGCGAACGTCAGCGGCAGGAGGATAGCGATGGTAGTCGACGGGCCGAGACCCGGAAGCACGCCCACTGCCGTTCCGACGAAGCAGCCGATCAGGCAAATCATCAGGTTCTCCGGGGTCAGCGCGGTGCCGAAACCCAGGATGAGGTTATTCAACAAATCCATGGCGCTCTCACCCTCCCGAAGGCAGGATCGGGAGCGGCAGTTGCAGCGCCCATGCGAAGACAGCGGTTGCAGCCAAGGAAAGGCAGGCCGCGGAAACCAGTGCGCGGATGGCACTGAACCTCGGGCTGCCGAGTTGGCAGGTCACACCCGTGACAAGACCCGCGATCAGCAAACCCGCAGGTTCGATCAGCAAGCCGAAAAGCACGACGGACAAAAGAACCGCCGCCGCACTTCGTATCTCGGCCCGGGACAGGTGCAGACGGTTCTGCCGGGCCAGGCTCTTCAGCAAGACGCCCGTGCCCAGCAGGAACAGGATCACCGCAAGGATCAGGGGGAAATATCCCGGACCCATCTGCGAGGCGGAACCGAGCCGGTAACCGGTAGAGCGGATACCGAACAGAACGGCCAGTCCTATAAAGGCCAAGCCGCAAACCAGATCACGACGCCCAAGCTGTGTCATGGCACACTCCATAATGTCCGTCGAAGGAGGGGATCAGCGAGCCCAGTAGACTCGGTTGGGGTTCTCCACCAAGATGCGGCAACGCGTCTCCTCGTCCGGAGTCCAGAGCGCGATCTGATTAATCAGCTCTGCGTCGTCGGGCTTCTTACGCTGCTGTGCATGGTTCCAGTCAGAGCCCCAAAGCAGTCGTTCCGGCGCGTGCCCGATCAGTCTTCGGGCCAGGGGAGCGTGGGCGTCGTAGTTCCCCGTATCCGGCACATCATGGTGGCGCGATAGTTTGACATAGGTGTTCCCGCTGCTCAGAAGCCGACAAAGGGTATCCGCAACCGGGTGGCTCTCCCCGCCCGGCTGGGGTGGGCATCCGTAATGATCGATCACCAGAAGCACCGGAAGCCCGGACAGCCGCGCCTCATGCTCGACGATGCCGTTCGCGGACATATGCAGTTGCAGATGCCAACCGAGACGGGCGATCCGCCCGGCGAGGAAGTCGACATCCTCGATCGTGGTACCCGCGACCCTACCGAAGTTTAGCCGGATGCCCCGCACGTTCTCACGGTCCAAAGCGTCCAGTTCCGCATCTGTCACGTCTGCGCTCACACCGGCGACACCGCGTGCGTCATCACCGAACTGGCGCAGAGCGTCGATCAGGCAGCTGTTGTCAAATCCGTAGCTGGAGGGCGAGACGACAATGTTGCGAGACAAGCCCATTCGCTGCTGAAACAGACGGTAATCCGCCACCGTACCGTAATCCGGCGATCGGCCGGGTACGAAAGGAAAGCGTGGGTCGAAGATATGCATATGACAGTCGACGGTACCCGCCGGCAGCGCCGGAGATGGCGGTTGCGTCCCGCCCGTCTGGGGTGCGGCCATCGACAGTCCCGTAGTATAATTCATGATTCCTCCCTCAATGCCAAACATCAATCCGTGAGGAATAGCATAGTGTTATTGATCGCTTATTTTCTAATAAAACAATTCTAATGCTGCTATGCCCGGACGCTAATCCGGCCTCTCACCAATGCTCTGCCCTGCTGCTGGCCCTTCTTGTTTTTGGTTCGGCGTGCAACATGAGCTCTGGCGCGGATTGGTGCAGCGCCGAGATGGATGACACTATATTTCGACAATCTTCGAGGAGGTTGCCGATGGCGTCATGGTTTTGCGACGAGATTTTCTGCCAGCAGGACTTAAGGCCGATCAGGTTGAGCTGGATGGCGATACGATTCGGGTCCACGCCCGTTCTTCGGATGCTGTGGGGACTTGTCCGTAAGTGGTCTCTGGGCAGCACGGTTAGCTTAGCTTGACGGCATGAAGTTCCAGGGCAGCATGTCGTCGATGCGGCTTTGCGGGTGGCCGTTGGCGATGGCTGCGAGGGTTGCCTTGAGGT
>Ga0160460_100143_pt1 | contig 83893 bp, 75 predicted proteins | sample HID1973M_E6MG_FD_108238 | JGI IMG/M metagenome (GOLD analysis project Ga0160460, IMG submission 108238) | Enriched mosquito-associated microbial communities from UW Madison campus, WI, USA - HID1973M_E6 MG | ecosystem: Host-associated > Arthropoda: Insects > Digestive system > Unclassified ... | reverse complement strand
GAGAAGTTAAGCCCGCCAGAGCCGATGGTACTGCGGTAACACGTGGGAGAGTAGGTCGGTGCCAGATCTTAAAAGAGGCCCCGCAGCGTTTGCTACGGGGCCTTCCTTTTTTCCGGCCTTTTTCCGGTGCAGCCTTACGCTGCAAGCCCGATGGAGCGAGAATCCTTTTTTCTTAACCGTTCTGTTTCATTTTAAGGAATGGCGAAACTTGCAGATTATCCGCTTACAGCTTCAAATTTATTTATAAGGTTGTTTACAGGGCTTGCAATTTTGGTTTTAATTACACTTTTGATAAAATATGGCTGTTTTAAAACTCAATTGGTGCAAATATGTTAATATCCTAAGGTTTGCCATAATATTTGGTTATCTTTGTTTTTAACAAAAATATAAGCATAAGTAATGAGTTTTTTTGCAGATAAAAGAAGGGAAGTAATGATGCATATTGAAAAATATATGCTTGAGTCGATGGGGACTTATTTGAAACCTATTGACACCAATTGGCAACCTTCTGATTTTTTACCAGATTCTACTAGTGAAACATTTTATCAAGATATCCGGATTTTAAGAGATAATGCAAAAGATCTTTCTTATGATTTAGTAGCTGTATTAATTGGTGATACCATTACTGAAGAAGCTTTACCAACCTACGAATCATGGCTTGCTATGGTTGACGGCCACAGTAGGGATGAAGAAGGAGGCTGGATGAAGTGGGTTCGTCATTGGACTGCAGAAGAAAATCGTCATGGTGATTTACTGAACAAATATTTATATTTATCTGGGCGTGTAGATATGCGTCAAATGGAGATCTCTACACAGTATCTTATTGCCGATGGTTTCGATATTGGCACTGGCCATGATCCCTACCGAAATTTTATTTATACTAGTTTTCAAGAATTAGCAACCAATGTTTCTCATAGAAGAGTGGCTTCACTTGCTAAGAAGGATGGCGATACATTATTATCGAGAATGTGTGGTGTTATTGCATCAGATGAAGCTAGACATGCAAAAGCGTATAAGGATTTTATGAACCGTATTTTTGAGGTTGATCCTAACGAAGCAATGTTGGCTTTTGAAGATATGATGCGTAAGAAAATTGTAATGCCTGCTCACTTCTTACGTGAAGTAGGTTTAAAAATTGGCCAAACTTTTGGACACTTTACTGATGCAGCACAGCGATTGGGTGTTTATACCGCAGTAGATTATGTTGAAATTATGCAACAGTTAATTATCGACTGGAAAATTGAAGGCATGCGTGATTTAGATGAAGCTGGAGAAAAAGCTCGCGATTATATTATGAATCTGCCGTCAAGATTGTTAAGAGTGGCCGAGCGTATGAAAAATCCAACTATTGATTATAAATTCAGCTGGATCGCTGGATAAGCAGTTTAATAAAATATTTAAGCCATTTACAATCGTAAATGGCTTTTTTTATGTTACATATTTCTTCTGTACTGACCGCCAACCTCATAAAGCGCCTTGCTTATCTGACCTAACGAACAGATTTTGCAGACTTCCATTAACTTGTCGAAGATATTCTCCCCATCAATCGCAGATTTTTGCAATTGTTTTAAGAGCGAAGCAGACTTATCTTTATTTCTATCCTGAAATTTTTGAAGAGCAGAAATTTGATATTGTTTTTCTTCTTCAGTGGCACGAATAACTTCTCCAGGTATAATCGTAGGCGAACCATTTTTATTTAAAAAGGTATTTACACCAACTATAGGATATTCTCCGGTATGCTTTAATGTTTCATAGTATAAACTTTCTTCTTGAATTTTACCTCTTTGATACATGGTTTCCATGGCTCCAAGAACTCCGCCACGATCGTTAATCCGTTTAAATTCAGTAAGTACCGCATCTTCGACTAAATCTGTCAGCTCCTCTATAATGAAAGCACCTTGTAATGGATTCTCGTTTTTTGCCAGCCCTAATTCGCGATTGATGATTAACTGAATGGCCATTGCTCTTCGTACAGATTCTTCGGTAGGTGTAGTAATGGCTTCATCATACGCATTGGTATGGAGCGAGTTACAATTGTCATATATCGCGTATAGAGCCTGTAGTGTAGTTCTGATATCATTGAAATCTATTTCCTGGGCATGTAAAGATCGCCCAGAAGTCTGTATATGATATTTTAACTTCTGAGAACGATCATTTCCCTTATACTTATTTTTAATTGCTTTTGCCCAAATTCTTCTCGCTACGCGACCAATAACTGCGTACTCTGGATCGATTCCGTTGGAAAAAAAGAAAGATAAATTGGGCGCAAAATCATCAATATGCATTCCACGACTTAAGTAATACTCAACAAAAGTAAATCCATTACTTAGTGTAAAGGCAAGTTGCGAAATGGGATTAGCGCCTGCTTCGGCGATATGATAACCCGAAATGGATACAGAATAAAAATTTCTTACTTTTTCATCAATAAAATATTTTTGAATATCGCCCATCATTCTCAATGCAAACTCTGTAGAGAATATACAAGTGTTTTGAGCCTGATCTTCCTTTAAAATATCGGCTTGAACCGTTCCTCGAACCGAGCTGATTGCTTTAGCTTTTATAGCAGAATAAATCTCTGCAGGCAAAACCTGATCTCCTGTAACGCCCAAAAGCATCAAACCCAAACCATCATTTCCAGCTGGTAACGTACCATTATAACTTGGACGAACTGTATTTTTAGCCTTATAAATTGCCTTTATCTTTTCTTCGGTTTCAGTCTGCAAATCATTTTCAATAATGTATTTCTCACATTGCTGGTCTATTGCCGCATTCATAAAAAAGCCCAATAACATAGGAGCAGGCCCGTTAATTGTCATTGATACGGAGGTAGATGCAGCGCAAAGATCGAAACCGGAATAAAGTTTTTTAGCATCATCTAGGGTAGCAATGCTTACACCCGAGTTTCCAATTTTACCATAAATATCTGGGCGAATATGAGGATCTTCACCATATAAGGTCACAGAATCAAAAGCAGTTGAAAGACGATGGGCAGGCTGGCCTAAAGAAACATAATGGAAACGTTTGTTCGTTCTTTCTGGACCACCTTCTCCGGCAAACATCCTTGTTGGGTCTTCTCCCTCGCGTTTTAATGGAAACACTCCTGCCGCATAGGGAAATTCTCCCGGGAGATTTTCAGTTAATAACCAACGTAAAATATCACCCCAATCCTCATATCTTGGCAAGGAAACTTTAGGAATATTTAATTTAGATAGTGATTCATAATACAAAGGCTGTTTAATTTCTTTATCCCGAACTTTGTATATAAAAAACTCTTCTTTATAAGCCTTTTTGGTTTCAGGCCATTTTCGGAGCAATTTTTTGCATTCGCCATCTAACATTTCCTCAAAAAAAGTATAGGCTTCTTTTAACCCACTGCCCAAAAAGAGTGATTGATGTTCTTCTGATAAATCGATTACACCTTTAAGCTGGTACATTTTTCTGGCAATAGTACATTGCTTATCCACCCAATCATTATAAGTTTGGCTCGATTCTGCAATTTCGGCCAAGTATCTGATCCGATCTGGCGGAATGATGTAAATTTTCTCTGATTGATCTGATGTGAGCTCCATTTTTGCATGGAAATCCGTTCCTGTTTTATCTTTTATCTGTTGCATCAAGGCTACAAATAAATTATTCATTCCCGGATCGTTAAACTGAGATGCCATTGTTCCATAAACTGGAATTTCCTCGTCCTTAGCATCGAAAATATTGTGGTTTCGCTTATATTGTTTTCGAACATCCCGCAATGCATCTAGCGCACCTCTTTTATCGAATTTATTTATGGCGACTAAATCTGCAAAATCGAGCATATCGATTTTTTCCAATTGAGTAGCTGCTCCAAATTCAGGAGTCATAACATATAAGGAAACATCGCAATGTTCTGTTATTTCGGTATCCGATTGCCCAATTCCAGAAGTCTCTACAATAATTAGATCATAACCAGCTGCCTTGCAGATGTCTATACTCTCCTGCACGTTTTTCGAAAGTGCAAGGTTTGCCTGTCGCGTTGCCAAAGACCTCATGTACACTCTTGGATTGTTGATCGCATTCATCCGAATCCTGTCACCTAAAAGTGCACCGCCTGTTTTTCTCTTGGAAGGATCTACAGAAATAATGGCTAATGTTTTATCTTTTACTTCTACAAGAAATCGCCTAACCAGCTCATCAACAAGCGAAGATTTTCCTGCACCACCGGTTCCAGTGATGCCTAAAATTGGTGCTTTATTGTTCTTAGAAAGTTTTTTTAACTCATCAACAAATTTTTGAGCTCCTTCGGGATCATTTTCAGCAACGGTTATTGCGCCAGCTATAGCTTTAATATCTTTTGTTGGGATGGATGCTAACTCATTGGTAATACTGGCTTTTGTTATGAAATCTGTTTTCTCTAACATATCATTAATCATTCCCTGTAATCCCATTTTACGGCCATCGTCTGGCGAGTAGATTTTAGAAATACCATAGGCTTGGAGCTCCTCAATTTCAGAAGGAAGTATCACACCCCCGCCACCTGCAAATATTTTAATGTGCCCAGATCCTTTTTCCTGCAACAGATCGAACATGTATTTAAAATATTCGATATGACCGCCTTGATAAGAAGTCATTGCAATGCCTTGAACATCCTCTTGAATTGCACAGTTTACCACTTCATCAACTGATCGGTTATGGCCTAAATGAATAACCTCTGCACCGGACGATTGAAGGATTCGACGCATAATGTTAATTGTAGCATCGTGCCCATCAAATAAAGAAGCAGCGGTAACAAAACGAATTTTATTTTTAGGTTTATATATTTCTACTTGTTGCATATTATTGGATTTTTAGAATAGCAATCGAACGATTTCCTAAACTTGTTCCTTTTTATATTTGGTATGCAAATGTAGCAAATACTTACAAGTGGATGGGTTTTTAATGATATTGATACAGTAATAAAACAAAAAAGCCACCGAGTTGGTGGCTTAAAGAATTTATTTATTTGTAATTTCTGTTATTGGTTCTCCAACACATCCATTAGGCATCTGTATATGCAGTAATGCTGCAACGGTAGCCGAAATATCTGTCATGTAATGTGTTTTGTTGGAAGCTCCTTGTTTAATTCCCCAGCCCATAAATACCAGTGGAATATGTGCATCGTAAGGGTTCCAGTTACCGTGAGTTGTACCTGTACTGCCACCATTGAACCAATTTGGATTTAAGATATAATAAAGATCGCCACTTCTTCTTGCATTATAGCCGTTGGTAATCATTTTTTTCTGGATCTCAGGAATTGTTGCCTGAGCAATTCTGGAAATATCAACTACATTTGCAAAGCCATCCATTCTTTTAAGAAATTCTATTGAGGCTGCTTTAATTACATCAAAACTTACTGTTCCGTTATCTGTTTTATCATGATCAAAGATGATTTGATTATTCATTGATTTTAAAACAATATTGTTCACTTTAAATTTTTCGTTCAAGAAAGTATTCAATTTTAAAGCAATGTCTCGATCACTTACCACTCCTGCAGGAATTTTATTTTCTGCCATAAAACCAGGAACATGTGCTGCGCCATGATCTGCTGTCAAGAAGATGGTATAATTTCCTTTTCCAACTTTTTTATCTAAATAATTCAAAAATTCTTCTAAATCCTTATCCAAACGCAGATAAGTATCTTCAGCTTCGATTGAATTTGGACCGTATCCATGGCCAACATAATCTGTGGCCGAGCAACTAACGGCTAAAAAATCGGTAATGTTGTCCTGACCTAAATCTTCTGATAAAACAGCAAGTTTGGCTAAATCCAAAGTTATTGTATTGCCATAAGGTGTACTTCTAATTGCATCGAAGTTTTTATCGATATTTTGTGTAAGCATGTGCGGGAAAGTACTGGTCTTACCTTCGTATGCTTTCTCATCAGCCGTACTGTTTACGTAAGTATTAATTGGATAAAGTGTTTCCCAGTTTTTAGCGTAAAACTTATTTGCCAGCTTTAATTTATTATAATCGGCTATCCAGGTCGGAACTTCTTTCATATAGTAAGAGCTGGTAATCCAGTTTCCAGTTGTACCTTGGTACCAATATGCCGCATTTGCTGCATGGCCAGCAGGAAGAATTGAACCTCTATCTTTTAAAGAAATACCGATTACCTTACCTCTAAAGTTGGTTGCTAGTCTTAATTCATCAGTTATTGTGCTGGTTAACATGTTCTTGGGCGACATTTGCCCTTCAGTAGATGGTGTGCTTCCAACGGTTACAACTGTTGTATCTTCGGTGCAATACATGTTCTTTTTTGTTTCAGGGTCGTACCAATCGTTTCCGATTATGCCATGAATTGCTGGGACAGAACCTGTATAAATACAAGTATGACCACATGCGGTATAGGTTGGTGTATAAGGAATGAATGTGTTTTCTACAGAAAAGCCTTCATTAACCAATCTTTTGAAGCCACCATTTGTATAGCGATTATAGTATCGATATAGATAATCCCAGCGCATTTGATCGACAACCAAGCCAACAACCAATTTTGGTCGGGCAACTTCTGCCGGATAAGCTTTAGGCTGAGCCGTTGTAGTTTTTTTAGTTTGTGCGGTGGCGATTGATAGCGAAAAGAGCGATAGGGAAAAGATTAAGTAAGGTATTTTCTTCATTCTTATTTTTGTTATTTGGCTAAAGTAACAATTTTTAGATGAAGAATATTTGAAGTTTTTGTAAAGATTTTATAGCGCTTCTGCCACTACAAAAGTGCTTCCGCCAATAAATATCAAATCATCATCACCAGCTGATTCTATTGCTTTTGCCTTAGCATCTGAAACAGAATCAAAGATTTTGCCCTTTAATCCAAAAGCCAATGCCTGATTTTTTAAATCTTCCACTTCTAAACCACGCTCTAAATCTGGTTTGCAAAAATAATATTTAGCTTGTTTTGGTAATAGGGAGAGCACTTTTGAGATGTCTTTATCTTTTACCATTCCAAAAACGATGTGAAGCTTTTGGTAAGGTGTTTGATTTATGTTTTTTACAACTTCAGTTATTCCAGCTTCATTATGGCCCGTATCGCAAATCACTAATGGATTTCTGCTCAATGTTTGCCAACGACCCTGTAAGCCTGTTTGTTTTTTTACCTGTCTTAATCCCTTAAAAACACTTTCTGAGGTTATTTTAATATCAGTTTGCTGATTTAAAATCTCGAAGGTTTCTAAAACGGTAAGAATATTTTTTGGTTGATAAAGTCCTGTTAAATCACTTGGTAGATTTTTATATTTTAATTCGGATCCCTCAAATACTGACAGAACCAATTTATTGTTTTTTACCGAAATTTCTTTTGCGGATAAAACTGCATCAGCAAAAACAATTGATGCATTCATTTCCTTCGCTTTGTTTAGAAAAACAGTTTTCGATTTTTCTTGAGTTTCTCCGATAACTACAGGCGTATTTTTCTTTATGATACCTGCCTTTTCTCCTGCAATTTCTTCTATCGTATTGCCAAGCATATTGGTATGGTCTATACTGATGTTGGTAATAACGGAAATCTCCGGTTGGATAATATTGGTTGAATCTAAACGGCCACCCAAACCAACTTCGATTACTGCAACATCAACCTGATGCCTTGCAAAATAATCAAAAGCCATTGCTACGGTAACTTCAAAGAATGACGGCTCAACTTCTTTAATAAGATTTTTTTGCTGTTGAACAAAGGTTATAACCTCGGCCTTGGCCATCATTTTGCCGTTGATGCGAATACGTTCGCGAAAATCTTTTAAATGAGGTGAGGTATACAGACCTGTTTTATAACCTTGAGCCTGTAAAACTGATGCCAACATATGCGAGGTTGATCCCTTCCCATTTGTACCCGCAACGTGGATACTTTTAAATTTATGCTGAGGATTACCTAAGGCTTCGCAGAAAATTATGGTATTGGTTAAATCTTTTTTAAATGCAGATGCACCGACACGGGTAAACATAGGTAGTTTACTGTATAAATAATCAAGCGTTTGCTGGTAGTTCAAGCTTATTTAAATTAATTTTCTAATTCAATTGGCAAACCTTCGTTTACAAAGAGTAAGTTTAATAATTTGTCGGAGGTAATGTATAAATCTACCTGTTTGAAAGCTGAAACTGCATTAGAAAGTTGGAGGCTATCTAATGTTCTTAGCCCTTGGTTGCCATATTTTGATATTAAAATTCTGGCTTGATCAATAGCTGTACGATCAACAGCTAAAAATGTATATTTTTCAAAGTCAGATACAAATAATTCTAAAGTAGTTTTCGCTTGTTCAGAAGTAATTTCTTTAGTTCTTACTTTTTTCCAAATCGTTGACGTAAATTCAATTTTAGATATTTCCGAAAGAAAGACAGCTGTAATTTTTTGTTTAGAGAATAATTGCTCTAATTCAGCAGTTTCAATTTCTTTGTGATAAAGTTTGAATAATGATGAAGTATCTAAAAAAATATTCACAGTTCTGTTCTTCTCTCCTCTATTACAGCGTCACTTAATGAACCCTTATAAGTTTTCAAGTTTTTTTGGCTTTTAGAAAAAGAAAAATCTGAAATAGATAATTCTTTCTTTTGCGTAGTATTATTCTTTTCTTTTTTAAAAGGCTGGATAGCAATAAGATTCAAATCTGCTAAGCTTTTTAATAATTTAACAGCTTTAGGGTTTAACACGTCGATTCTTAAAGTATTCATGAATCAAATTTAAGAAAAAATATATTTACTTATAATCCTTTATTTCACTTTAAAGTTGAAAACAACCACACCCGTTTGACTATCACCACCTATATCAGTTTTACTCAAAGCAGAATTTAACACAGCCTGAATGCATTTATTAACCAATTCGGTATCTGTAATCGTAGAACCTTTTAACTCTTGATTGGCTCTCGTAATTGTTCCCGATTTATTGAAATAAATTCTAATGGCAACTTTGCCAGTTTTTTGACCATCATCTTTTGGAATAACCAAATTTGAAAAACGACGTAATTCTATAGGTTTATTTCCGAAACCAGAGCCACCCTCACCATAATTATTAGATAACGGATCTCCATTAATTGATCCCTGATTTCCTGCTGTAGTTCCTGTTCCATCCCCACCACCTTGACCGGTATTTTTTTTTCCCTTATATAAAGCATTTTGATTAATAACAGGCTTGGAAGGTTTTTCTTCTGTTGTAGTGGTTGGTGTTGTTGAAGTTGCTTTTTGAGGCTTAGTATTAATACTCAAAGCTTCCTCTGTATTTTGAGTTTGAATATCCTTATCGCTACTTTCAGTAGATGTAGTTGGCGTAACCTTTTCTTCAGGTGTTACCTTATCCGGTTTTTTATTGTTGGCGTTCGGATCAGCAGAAGGTTCCTCAATGCTTGTATAATCATCGCCCATACCTTCGGCCGAAGTTCCATAATTTACAACCATACCGCCCATACCCAATTCTTCTGGTGGCTGGAAAGAACCAATCACAATAATAAAGCTTATGGCCAGTAAAAGAGCCATAATGCCCATTGAAATGGCAACCGCTTTTGGATAATTATTTTCTTCTTTATGAGTCATTATTTTTTAGGCTCAACAGCTACAACAAGCTTTAATTTTAATTTATTTGCAATATCGTTTACAACAAATCCATCCTGATAAGTCACATTGCGTGATACATATAAAAGAATGGTCATATCGGGTGCTAATTTTTGATAACCTTCTAATACTGGTTGCAATTGTTCTATGGTTACTGGTTTTTTATCAACGAAATATTTTAAATTTTCGTCTATAGTTACGGTAACTGCTTTTTTAGCAGTAGATTGTTGTCCACTTGATGATTGTGGCAAGAGTAGTTTAACTACCGTTGGATTTACCACTGCAGAGGCCAATAAGAAAAACAACATCAGAAAGAACATGATATCGTTCAGTGCTGATGTATGTACTTCTACACTTCCTTTTGTTCTTTTGCGTAAATTCATTATTTGCCTGGTTCTTCTAATAAATCAATAAAATCAATTGCATCGGTTTCCATTTTGAGAATAATTTTCTCAACCATTATATTTAAAATGTGGTATAAAACGTATGCGATAATACCGATAATTAAGCCGGTTGCTGATGTAATCATTTTGGTATATAAACCACCAGAGATGGTTCCGATTTCGATAGCACCTTTAATGGATACCTGGTGGAAAATTGTAATTACCCCAACAATTGTACCCACAAAACCTAGCATTGGCGCAATACCTGCCACAATTCCTAAAATGCTAATGTTCTTTTCTAGTTTAGAGACCTCTAATTTTCCTACGTTTTCTATTGCTCCTTCGATGTCTTTAATCGGACGACCAATACGTTTTAAACCTTTTTGCAACATGCGGGAAAGGGGAGAATTGTTGTTTCTTAACATTGCAGATGCACCTTCTAGATTGCCCGATTGAATATAAGATCTAATCTGGCCCATTAAATTAGATTCATCTTTAGTAGCTTTTTTGATGGTTAAATAACGCTCGAAAAATATAACTAAGGCTAAAACGGCCAAGAAAGCCAAAGGAATCATTACCCAACCACCTTTAAAAAGCAAATCAATAAAATGTATTTCTGGTGCGGGCTGACTTAAATTTGGATTAACCGCGTTTGCCGTGTCCTGCAATGCTTGTGTGGTGTCTTGAATAATTGTTAATAAGGTTGTCATTATGGTGTGTTTATCTGTTTAATATCTAATTCTTTTATTCTAACTTTTTTACTTAAAGCTGGTCTGGCATCGAAAGCTTCTTTCTCTGTTCTAAATGATGCAATACTTACTTTTTTATATGGGCCTTCAATAGGTACAATTTTAGCAGATATTCCATAACCTTTCATTTGTTGTATAAACTGTTCGGCTTTTCTAGTTGTTTTAAAAGAGGCCCCAATAATGTCGTATGTTACTGTGGGAGTTTTTGCAACAGCTGCGATGGCTTTTGCCGGAACAGCAGTAGTTTTTTTAATAGAGTCCTTTTTCGGTAAAACCTGGTTCGCTTTTAAAATACTATCTGTCTTTGCTATTGAATCCTGTTTTAGTTTTGCAGTATCCACAGTAACTTTCGGCGAATCTGCAACTGCAGCGGGAATTGGGTTTTTATCAACTTTAGCTACTGGATTAAATAATTCTGGATTGACGAAATAAACAATTGCGGCAATTACAATTAATATTAATATGGCAACAAATACCTTTGGCCAAACTGATTTACCTTCTTCAACTGGTTCATCCAAAAGTGGATCGTGGCCAAAACGATTTGGATGTTCGGCGTGCTGTTCCTTAATAAATTCTGGAGCTTCTATAACTTCCTCATGAGGAACGATTTCTTCATGTTCCTTAACTTCATCATGTAAATTGATGTAAGTTTTTGGCAACTCAGTTTCGGGTGTATGCCCAAAACGGTTTGGATTTTCCTCATGCTGTTCTTTAATAAATTCAGGAACAACAACAACTTCATCCTTTTCTTGTTCTAAAAGGTCATCTGATTCTGGCCTATGCCCGAAACGATTAGGATGTTCTTCATGCTGTTCTTTTATGAATTCCGGAACCTCAACCTCAGCTTCTAATGGTTTTTCGCTATGCTTCAAAGTGTTTTTAAGATCATCATGAACTTCATCCAATTCTACATTTTCTATGATGGGAAAAGCAGTTTCGATCTCTTTTGTTGTTTCGGTTTGAGCTGGCGCCGATGGTGCCTCAGCAATCTCATCGTAAATCTCTTCTTCATCTTCTTTTTTAGAAGGAGATTTTATTTCTTCTACAGCAGTTTCAGTTTCTGGCACCACAGGCAAACCATAAAATTCTGAGCCGTAGTTTGTACTTTTTGCAGGTTCGAAACTTAAACCTTCGTGTTCCGTGTAAAACAGTCTACCTGTGTTTTCCAGCTCTGCTTCGTGTTCAATCTCTAGCTTTTTATTAACATCCTCAACAAACTGAGCGATGTAATATTTAGCGCTTTCTAATGAGATGTTTCTTTTGCTAGAAACAAACTGGGCCAGAGATTCTTCATCTTGAACATCTGTAGTAAACTGCAAAGTATATCCCGGAGGTAAAAACGATTGTTTTTCCTTATCGTATCTGCCTGGAAATTTCTTTTTATAGAAAGTTCCCAAGCCAGTAATACCGACTTCCTTGCTTTGTTGCAAAAGTTCTAAAAGGTATGATAAGATATCCATTCCGGTAAAATTAAGCGTTTTTTCTAAACCTACACAATAATTAATTTAATGCGCTTAAAATGAATAGGTTAGTCCGCCAAAAATGTTAAATCCGTTTACCTGATAAAATAAATACTTGCTGTAGTTGCTGTTTAAAATGTTATTGGCCTTTGCAAAAACAGAGAATTTATTATTGATTCTATATTCTGCACCTAAGCCTAAATCAACATAACCTTTAACGGTAACGATAGATTCTATTGCAGGATTTGGAACAACATATTGTAATGGATTAACCGGTGACGAAACATTTATTTTGGCCTTAACATCATCTTGAATAACCACACCAGCGTTAAAGCTTAGTTTTTTATTGTAGGTATAAACGAAGTTAGAGCTTACCTTTAATCCAGGTTTAAACCAGCTGTATGTTTCTTGAGCAGGTTTCCAATCATCAATGTTTAACTTTCCAGTCCATTTTAATGCATCACTTACCTGAACAGAAATTTCACCCTCTAAGCCTGTTAACTTTGTTTTCCCGAAATCATAAATTACATCGAACTTATTAAAATCTGTATAGTTGTTTACGAAAAGAGGCATGTCATCAAATTGCTTAACGTAAACACGAGCTTTGTAACCAAAACCTGGTCCGCCGGTACCTTTAATACCAGCACTGAAGCTTAACTTTTCAACGGTGTTTTTAATTAAGATATTGCTGTTTAACCAAGGATTTTCATCGGTAAATCCTTTTAAAGAGTTTCTATTAACATCGCCTTTTACTTCTCCAAAAATTTGCAAATAATCCGGAATCAAGGTAAAGTCTGCGGTAACAGCCGGAAAAATTCTTGAACTGCTATAAGCGCCGAACTCTTGGACAAAGTTAATTCCAGCTGTAATTTTTGCACCTTTAACCTGCAAACGGATGTACGGATTTAAGCGCAGTAAATTATTGCCCACACTTGTTAAAACATCTTTGGTATTTCCAAATTCTGCTGCTGCTGCCAAACCTAAGTTTAAAGAGCTGATGCGTTTATTTAAATAACCATTAACAGTGAAGTAATTTTCTTTAGCACTAAATTTATCGCTCCAAACATATCCATCGGCTTTTAATGCATAACTTAAAGCATCTTCATCCTCGGTAAAGTTTTTTACCAATTCACCTTCAGCTTCAAACATGGTTATAGCTTGTTTTTCTGGATTCGGGTTTAAAGCGGGGCGGTCGTTATCAATGCCGTAAAAATGAACGCCATTACGTTCGAAGTTGACCCGGCCACTAATGGTATTTTCATCTAAAATGCTACGACCGAAAACACTGAGTTGCTGACTGCTGCTGTTTTGTTTATTTAGTTTTCCTTCTTGACTGAAATGTTTAAAATAACCACCAACCTGAAGGCCTTCATCTTTTCCGGTGTTAAAATAAGCTTCACCTAAAAGGGTAGCTTGAGAACCAAATGCACCTTTAACGTAGTTGTTGATGAGTTCGGTTTGTTTTTCATCTACAAGTTGTTGGGCCTGGAGTTTTTTTATATCGCTGTTAAGCTCTAATTTTCTATCGGTAAGGCTATAATTTAATTTTGCTTTGTAAGTTTTAACGTCATCCAAATTCGGACTTCTTCTTAGCTTTACAGCCTCTGCCAAAATGGGCTTATAAGGACGTACCACTTCAATTTCTTCGTTAACAGCAGCTTTTTCTTCAGGCTTTTTATCCTGAGCCTGCGCCGTCATTAATCCGGCCGTCAAGAAAAAAAGTAAACTATATATATATTTGATCGACTTCATAATTCTACTTCTTCTGGTTTAGTTTTTCTAATTTTTGTTTCGCAGTTGGGATGATATCATCCTTACCATCATAATTATCGATAATGCTTAGAAGTGTGCTTTTTGCCTGTAAATTGTCTTTCAGCGCAACGTAGTTATCTGATAATAAGATGAATGCTTTAGCTACCCAATAATCATAAGAAGCCATGTTGTTAATAATATCGAAGCACGATTTTGATGAAGTTTTATAATCTCCTTTGGTATATTCCAATTGAGCCAAATTGTATTTTGCTTCGGCAGCTGCAATGGTTTTCGTGGTTGCAACAACGTTTTTAAACTCTTTTACAGCAGTTGTTGTATCGCCTTTTAATAGATATGCTTTACCTGCATACAAGCCCGAGCTATTTTTTTCTTCCTCAGATGCTTTTTCAGATTCTTTAGTTAGCTGAGCATATTTTAACATATCATCAGGCATATTAAGTGCAGTATATGCCTTTAATAAACTGTTAATTGCATAACTGTAATGTGCTTTATAATCGGTTGTTGTTTCTAATCTTTTTAGATATACAATTGCCTCGTTGTATTTTTTCTGATCTAAGAAGACCTGAGAAATACTCAATAAAGAGCGCTCCGTATAATCACTTGTCCAATCGTTTAATATAAATTCGTAATCCGCAACAGCTTCATCTGGGCGCTTAAGTTTAACTAAAGATTCTGCTCTAATAAACTTTGCTTCTTTTTCATGAATTGCTTTTGGAAATTTATCGAAATATGCATTAACGGCCTGTAACGCTCCATTTGCGTCGCCTTTAAGGTATAAGTTATTGGCAGCGCTAAATATGATATTATCCTGCTCAGCATTAGAATAATTTCCAAGTGGTGTGGTTCCTGCGTAAGCAATAAAGCCATTTGCATCACCCTTATCCACATAAATGTTCTTGATAGATTCTAAAGCCTGTTTGGCTTCATCAGCGCTTGGGTAATCGCGAATAACCTTTTTGAAAGATTCTAACGCCGCATCGTCCTGATCTTGATTGTACTGAACCAAGCCAATCGTTACCAAAGCTTTAGGAACATAGCTGCTTCTTGGATATTTAGCAACGAGTTCTACCAAATCAGATTTAGATTTATCAAAATCGCCTTTATTAAAGTAAGTGTACGCGGTTTCAAAACCAGCATCATCAGCATAGTTAGAGTTAGGAAACGTTTTTAACAAACTTTGCATCGTCGCAATTTTGGTATCATACTGAGTTTCCAAACCTTGAATCATCCCTTTTTGAAACAAGGCATAATCTTCTGCACTGGTTTTGCGACTGATGATCTTGTTATAATTCGCCATTGCATCGCCATAATTTTTATTTACAAAATAAGAATCGGCTAAGCGGATGGTTGCATCATCTATCGTTTTTTGATCTTTATCGTTTCCAGCTAAAAATTTCTCAAAGTAGTTGGCAGCCTTACTGTATTTTTCATCTTCAAATGCGGCGTAGGCCAAAGCATAATTGGCAAAATTGTAAACCCCGGTTTTATCGGCATCAGGCATTTTTAGGAAAAGCTCAAATGTTTTAACAGCTTCGCCAAATTTACGAAGCTCATACATAGATTCTGCTTTCCAATACGTGCTCAAGGCATTTATCTCATTGTCTTCAGGGAATTTTTCCGAACGTAAAAACATGGATAAAGCGTTAGGGAAGGCCCTTTCGTTATAAAACTCTAATCCGCGGAAATAGGTCACTTTTTGATAAGCTTCCCTAGCTTCTAGCGTTTTATTCGGAATAGGTTCCAGAATATCTACTGCAGCCTGATAATTTTTCGTGGTCAATAAAACTTCGCCCAATAAGGTTTTGGCCTCGTTTGTTTTTTTAGAATTTGGGAATTGTTTTAAGAAACCCTGAGTGGCGTCTAAAGCCTGCTGATGAAATTCTAGCTCGTAACTTAACTTAGCATAATTTAGCCAGGCTTCTTCTTGAATGGCCTTATCAAAAGTTAATCTAGATGCTCTAAAAAATGCACTTTGCGCTTTAGGTTTATCGCCCAGCTGAATAAATGCTTTTCCTAGAGTATGCATTCCATTTTGAAGGTAAACATCATCGGTGTTAAGCTTTTCTAAAACGGAAACCGATTCTTTATACTTTTTATTTTGGAATAACGAATAACCATATTGGTAAATAAAGAGGTTGTTCTTGGTATCGCTTTTATCTTTTGCATAAAATTCGGCAAAATATTTTTCTGCATTTTTAAATTCAGATTTGGCGAAATAAGAGGCCGCTACCAAACTTAACATTTCCGGTTCGAACTGTTGTTTGGTTTTTTGCATCGCTGGGATTGCATAACTAATCACATCATCATAACGCTCATCTAAGTAATACATAGATGTGATATAATACGGATAACTGGCTTCGTAAGTGGGAGAGCCCTTTAATTTTTCGAAGTTTGCAAGTGCCGTTTTGTATTCTTTGTTTAGGTAATTGATGTAAGCAAAATAGTAGATCGCACTTTCCTGGAAATCGCCCTTTTCTTTTTTCACCTGCTCAAATAAAGGCTCAGCCTTTTCGTAATCTTTTAATTCGAAATAAGCGTAACCTTGCTTAAATTGATATTCGTTGCGTTGCTTCCCTGAAAGGGTAGATGGATCTGTTTTTTCGAACCACTCCAATGCTTTTTTATAGTTTTTCTGGTTGAAATAAGTTCTGCCAACATAAAAATAAGCAAGCTTTGTATTGGGATTTAAAGGATAATCGCGAATAAATGCCTGAAATAAACTTTCGGCATCGCTGTTGGTAAGCTCTAAAGCGCACACGGCAGCATAGAACTTTGCATTTTCTTTTAGTAAAGATAACTCGGCATTGCTCTCGGTTTGTGTAGAAGGTTTAAAGCGTTGTTGTTCAACAAGTTTAAACTGTTGCGAGGCAGCGGTATATTTTTCTTTATCTAATAATTCTAAACCCGTTTGATAGTTTTTATTGAGGTTTTGCACTGCGCTAACCTGAGCGTATGTACTAAAACTTCCTGCTAAAAATAGCGGAATTAGTAAGTATTTTTTCTGCATTGGTTTCAAATATGGTTGGTACTAAATTATAAATAGTATCAAAGCTTATCAACAGAAGTAATTAACATCTGTTAATAACACAAATAAACGACGGGATTTTTGGTTTGGTATTCGGATTGGGGCAATTGTGGAAAATTAGACTGGTTCATTGGTTCAGTCGTCATTAGTTGATAGGTAGAATGGGCTCAAATTGGGTTAAGCGCTTAATTGTATAAATCGGTTAATTTTCTATCAAAGCTTGGTTGATCGCGATAAACCATTGAATATTGAACCAATGACTAATTAACTATTTTACCCTTGACTTGCCAATAAATAAAGTACGGCCATTCTTACGGCCACTCCATTTTCTACCTGCTCCAAAATAATAGATTGCTTACTGTCTGCAACATCGCTGGTGATTTCAACTCCACGGTTAATTGGACCTGGGTGCATTACGATGATTTCTTTATCAAGATTATCCAGTATCTGTTTGTTTAAGCCATACATCATTGCATATTCCCTGAGCGAAGGAAAGTATTTAATGTCTTGACGCTCCAGCTGAATTCGAAGCATGTTTGCCACGTCGCACCAGTTTAGTGCTTTAATTAAGTTGTGCTCAACCTTTACGCCTAGTTGATGGATGTGTTTAGGAATTAGCGTAGTTGGTCCACAAACCATAACCTCGGCGCCTAAACGCTGTAAGCAAAGAATGTTGGAAATGGCAACCCTAGAGTGTAAAATATCTCCAACAATGACCACTTTTTTCCCTGCAACGTCACCAAGTTTCTGGCGGATAGAAAATGCATCCAATAAAGCCTGGGTTGGGTGTTCATGTGCGCCATCGCCAGCATTTACAATTTGTGCCTTAACATGTTTGCTCAAAAACTGACCTGCACCAGCATACGGATGGCGCATAACAACCATATCAACTTTCATCGATAAGATATTGTTAACGGTATCTATTAAGGTTTCGCCCTTACTTACCGATGATGATGAGGCTGCAAAGTTTACAACATCTGCAGAAAGCCTTTTTTCTGCCAGTTCGAAAGAAAGTTTTGTGCGGGTAGAATTTTCAAAAAAGATATTGGCAATGGTAATATCGCGAAGAGAAGGCACTTTTTTAATGGGCCGATTGATTACTTCTTTAAAATTATCTGCAGTTTCGAAAATCAATTCGATATCATTCCGGTTAATATCTTTAATGCCTAAAAGATGTCGGGTTGATAGTTTGTCTGCTGCCATTTTTTATTTATTGTTTTTCTGATAATAAAATCACTTTGTCTTCTGCGCCCTCACTTGCCCAGGTTACTTTTACCTGTTGCGAATTTAAGCTGTCTACCTGATGGCCAATATAATCAGGCTCGATAGGTAAGTGTCTGCTAAATCTCCTGTCAATTAAAACCAAAAGTTCAACTTTCTCTGGTCTGCCGTAAGCCAAAAGTGCATCTAATGCAGCTCTGATGGTTCTGCCCGTCCAAAGTACGTCATCAATTAAGATTACTTTCTTGCCTTCAATTATAAAATCGATAGAATTGCTGCTGGCCGTTACCAAACCATCTTTTCTGCGGAAATCATCTCTAAAGAAAGTTATATCCAGGTTTCCCTTTAAAATTTTCTTTTTCTTAAGAATAATCTGAAGCTCCTGCTGAATCCGGTCGGCCAAAAAAATTCCCCTCGGCTGGATGCCAATCAAAACGGTATTCGCGAAATCGTCGTGGTTTTCAATTAATTGATGGCAAAGCCTCTTAATTGTAATCTGAATTTTTTGTCCGTCAAGAAGTGTTTTCTTTTGCATTGAAGAAGGATTGGGCAAATATATAAAAATGTTTTAAGGATGGAAAGTTGCGGGCAGATTGTTTTATTGTATCAAAGTTAAATCATTCTGTTACAAGGCCAAAATTGTTTTTATAAATGATTTGAAAAGCAGGTTTCGGTTTGCATAGGATACATCAGTCCGGCTTTCCGCTTTACTTCCCCGAAGAAAAATCGGGATGCGTGCCCGCTCCAATCCGGTTTAAAGGGCAGGTTTAAGTGCACCCATTCATTGTTTAAACCCTTACCTTAAACTTGCTGATCTAACTCAATTAAAGTTAAAAGCTTTTGGTTAATTATATCCGTAATTGTATTTTTCCCATCGCCAATTAATTTTCCATCTACCTTGCTCACCGGAAAAGCATTTTTTGTAGAACTGCTGATAAATGCCTCTTTCGCATTATATACTTCATCCAAAGAAAAATCTCTCTCGGTAAAAGTATAATTCGGAAGCTCCAAGCTTAAAATTTTACTTCGCGTAATTCCATGTAAAATCTCGTTTTTGGCAGTTATAATCTCGTTTTCGGTAACGATGAAAAAATTTGCCCTTGGGCATTCTCTTACATTTCCATTATTATGATAAAGAAGATCATCGGCATGGTTTTCCTGTACAAATCGCTGCAAACGGATGGCCTGTAAATAATCGATGGTTTTAACCTGTGGGATTTGGCGTTGATGATTATAACTTACCAAAGCCATGCCCTGATTGGGTAAACTTTTTTTAATTTCTAAGGGGGTTTGTATAATAATCAAGTTAGGTTTCATCATGGTATAACCATCTTCAGCATAACCTCCTGTTAAAATAATTTTGATTCCCGAATTTGGGATATTGTTTTCCGCTATTAATTTTTGAATGGTATTTCGAAGTTGTTCTCGCTCCAATTCTACCATCAAATTCATTTCCCTGGCAGAGTTGTAGAAACGATCTAAATAATTTTCAATAAAGATTGGTTTGTTGTTAATCGTTTTTAAAAAATCAAAAATGCCATAACCTCTTTGGATGGATAAATCAGAAACCGATATTTTGGCATCTTCATTTAAAAACAGCTCATTATTTATAGAAATATACATGCTTATTGCGCTTTAATAAGTTGAGCTAATGTACAGGAATATTCATTTTATTGCCAATAAAATTCTCATTTGAGATATTAAAAATACAGAAGTCTGATTTTTATTAAAGCTTTAATACCTAACTTTATCTATGGTTCAACCGGTAATATTCTTTGATGGCGTGTGTAATCTCTGTAATGCATCAGTTCAATTTGTTATTGAACACGATCAAGAGAAACTGTTTAAGTTTACTGCCTTGCAGAGTGCTTATGCAAAAGAGATTTTACCACAATTTAATGTTGATCCGGAGAAATTGAATTCTACGTTGTTGCTGGAAAACGGAGTGCTTTATACAAAGTCTTCTTCAGCATTGCGGGTTGCCCGAAGGTTAAGCGGACTATGGCCTTTGCTTTTCGGATTTATTATTATCCCAAAATTTATTCGCGATTGGTTTTACGATCTAATTGCAAAAAACCGATACAAATGGTGGGGAAAACAGGAAAGTTGCTGGGTACCAACACCCGAATTAAAAAGCAGGTTTTATTTGTAAATCTGCTTTATGATTGCTTAATCTTTCTGCTCGAGATCCAGAGCCAAAGGGTTAAAATCACCAGAGGGATCGTTATGCTCAGCGCCGTTAATTCCAATTGATTTCGTTGGCTTACAATATCAGCTTCTGTTGATGTGTAAATATAAACTGTTTCTTTAATCGCAAACACGGTTATTACAGTACAAAGAACGGCTAGGATTTTACGCATATTTTATTTTGCAACAAAGATTGGATTATTTTTTGAAAACTGTATTTAAAAAAGCCAGACTGATTTTTTATAGTAGTTGCTATATTTAAACCCGAATTGTTTTTTCCATGCCTCTTTAATTAATTTAAACAGTGGGTAAGCCCGAAAGCTCAAAAATTACAAAAAAAGAAAATTAATTTTCTAAATACCTTTTAGAATAATTAATCCCCATTAAATCGTATCGTTTAAATTGGGTTTTCAAACGTTTCAAAAAATCGGGGATGTTGCGTTTATCTTTCGGGCTCCATAAAATTTCGCTCAAAGCATCCAATCGGGGAAATAACTGATATTGCACTTTGGCCGGATTGGTAATGTATTCGCTCCACAAACAGCCTTGTCCACCCCAAATGTATTTCGCCTGTTCTGCAGTCAACTCTGTAGCAACGGGCTCATAACTGTAAACATCAACTAGGAGCGATGGTTTGTTTGCGGTTAAGCTATCTTCTTTTATAAACTGCGCATGATTGAAATACATTTTGTTTTCGGGAGTCATAATTGCTTTATGATTCTGTTGAGTTGCTTCAATACCGCCCTTTTCGCCTTGCCAGCTCATGACTACAGCATTTGGTGCCAAGCCACCCTGCAAAATTTCGTTCCAGCCTATAATGGTCTTACCCTTACTATTAACGAATTTTTCCATTCTTCGGATAAAATAGCTTTGCAACTCGCTTTCGTCTTTCAAACCATTTGCCTTCATAAACTGCTGTGAAACTGCAGATTGTTTCCACCAAACTTTTGATGCTTCATCGCCACCAATGTGAATGTATGGAGATGGAAATAATGCCATCACTTCAGTTAAAACATTTTCTAAGAACTTAAAAGTAGTATCTGAGGCCTGCAAAACATTGTTGTATTTATTCATCATGCCCCAGGTTTCGGCAACTTCATATTTTTTGTTTGGCTCGGTTCCCAGCTCGGGGTATGCAGCAAGTAACGCCATACTGTGTGCGGGCATTTCAATTTCGGGGATAATGGTAATGTACCTTTTCGCGGCATAATCAACCACGTCTTTTATTTGCTCTTGAGTATAAAAACCGCCATATCGAATGCCATCGGTTTTAATCACCGCATCTTTTGGGGTAATTTTTATCTCTGCGGGCAGCACTTGGTATTTTATGTTTTCATTTCCTTTTCCTGGCCACAAACCAATAATACTTCCATTGCGCCAAGCGCCGATTTCCGTAAGTTTAGGGTATTTTTTGATTTCTATCCGCCATCCATGGTCATCTGTTAAATGCCAATGGAAATAATTCATTTTGTGTAAGGCCATGTAATCTATGTATTGTTTTACAAAGGCTACATCAAAAAAATGGCGACTCACATCTAAGTGCATTCCACGATAATCGAAACGAGGGTAATCGGTAATGGAAACCGATGGGATTTGCACAGGAAGAGCCTTGCGTGAATTGGGTAAAAGCTGTATTAGCGTTTGTATGCCATAGAAAATTCCTTTTGAAGATGAAGCTATAATCTGAATCTCCTTAGAATCGGCATTAAGCTCATAACGATCAGGGTTGGAGGTTTTAATATTATTTACCGCTAACTTAATCACATTGCCTTTTTTGCTTAAAGTAGTATCTCTTTTGATGTTGATCCCATAATATTTTGAAAGGTAATCTTTAAAAAAAACAATGCTGTTAATTAGGGAATCTGGAGCAACGATCTGCGTGTTGTTATCGATTGTGAAAGGGGATGCTTTAGAATTTAGTGTCAGTTTTACAGGCTGAGGAATAATATTTACTTCTTGTGCCCGAAGATTTAAGCCAAAGGCAATGGATAAAAACAGAAAGATGATCTTCTTCATAACGTGAGGTTTCCTTCCCAAAAGTAGTAATTATAAGGGGATGAAAGCAAAAGGAAGATAGAACGAATTACTTATGTTACATAAACCCGGTGGAAGTAAAATCCTTTTGGTTGTGCTTCGACAGGCTCAGCATGACAGAAGTTTCAAAAAGATTGAACGAACAGCGGGGCAGGAGTGAGCGAAAGGCGGTTGCTCATTTTTCATATTATTTAACCATATAAGACATGTAAGTAAATATAAGCTCAAAACTTAAATGCTCTTGAATTCCTTATATGGTTAATTAAGGGAAGATTGCCCATTTTGGTTTCAATGAAACAGATGCTTCGACAGGCTCAGCATACTAATCGTAAAAAGATTAAACGCATAGAGCAAATAATACTTTTGGTTAAAAGCACATTCTTTTGTTTCCCTCACTTCAACAAGAGGGACTGCACTAAAAAACAAAAACCTCTACCTTTGATAGGGTGAGGTTAAAATTCTGTGCTTCTTTAGAATCGGATTGCGGGCAGGAGTTACCGAAAGGCTGTTGCTCTATTTTTCAAAATATTTAACCATATAAGACATGTAAGTAAATATAATCTCAAAACTTAAATGCTCTTAAATTCCTTATATGGTTACTTAAGGGAAGATTGTCCTTTTTGGTTTCAATGAAACAAAATGCTTCGTGCCTAAGCATGACAGAAGTTTCAAAAAGATTGAACGAACAGCGAGGCAGGAGTTACCCAAGGCTGTTGCCTTCGTTTTCAAATAATTTAACCATATAAGACATGTAAGTAAATATAAGGTCAAAACTTAAATGCTCTTAAATTCCTTATATGGTTAATTAAGGGAAGATTGTCCTTTTTGGTTTCAACGAAACAAATGCTTCGTGCCTCAGCATGACAGAAGTTTCAAAAAGATTGAACGAACAGCGAGGCAGGAGTTACCGAAATGCTGTTGCTCTATTTTTCAAATTATTTAACCATATAAAACATGTAAGTAAATATAAGCTCAAAACTTAAATGCTCTTGAATTCCTTATATGGTTAATTGAGAGATTACCTCATCGGCCGAAAAAGCCTCCTCGCAATTACGAAACTTTGAACATAAAAAAATCCCGATAACTTTCGCTATCGGGATTAATATATTTAGTTAAAAAGACTAGCCTTTTTTAGCTTTGCTTTCTTCGCCTTCTAATTGCGATTTCAATTGAGCCAATACGTCTAAATCTCCTAATGTAGATTTCTCTACAGAATCTTTAACTTTTTTAACTGCTGTGATAGATGCTTTAGCTTCTTTCTTTTTAGCATTTCTTTCTTCTGCTACAGCTTCAGCTTTAACTTCTTCCCAGATACGAGCGTGAGAAACAACGATGCGTTTAGCTTCTTTGTTAAACTCGATGATTTTGAAGTCGTTAGTTTCTTCAGCTTTAACCGAAGTACCATCTTCTTTAACCATGTGTTTAGTTGGTACGAAACCTTCAACACCGTATGGTAAAGCAATAACAGCACCTTTATCAGTTACTTTAACAACTGTTCCCTGGTGAACCGAATCTAAAGTGAAGATCGTTTCGAAAGTATCCCAAGGGTTTTCTTCCAATTGTTTGTGACCTAAGCTTAATTTACGGTTATCAACATCTAATTCTAGAACAACTACGTCTAATACATCACCAACTTTAGTGAATTCGTTAGGGTGGTTTACTTTTTTAGACCATGATAAGTCAGAGATGTGGATTAATCCATCAATACCTTCTTCGATTTCAACAAACACACCGAAGTTAGTCATGTTTTTAACCGTTGCTTTGTGCTTGCTTCCAACTGGGAATTTAGCAGCAACTTCTTGCCATGGATCGTTAGATAATTGTTTAATACCTAAGCTCATTTTGCGCTCGTCTCTATCTAAAGTTAAAACTTCAGCTTCGATCTCATCACCAACTTTTAAGAATTCTTGTGGATTTCTTAAGTTTTGCGACCAGCTCATTTCAGAAACGTGGATTAAACCTTCAACACCTGGGATAATTTCTAAGAAAGCACCGTAATCTGCAACAGTTACGATTTTTCCTTTTACTTTAGAACCAACTTGAATGTCAGCACTTAAGTTTTCCCAAGGGTGTGGAGTTAATTGTTTTAAGCCTAAAGCGATACGTTTTTTCTCATCATCGAAATCTAAAACAACCACGTTGATTTTTTCATCTAATGATAATACTTCTTTTGGATGCTCTATGCGGCCCCAAGAAATATCAGTAATGTGAAGTAAACCATCAACACCACCTAAATCGATGAACACACCGAAATCAGTAATATTTTTAACAGTACCTTCTAATACTTGTCCTTTTTCTAATTTAGAAACGATTTCTACTTTTTGGCTTTCTAAATCGTCTTCAATTAACACTTTATGAGAAACAACTACGTTTTTAAACTCATGGTTAATTTTAACAACTTTAAATTCCATTGTTTTACCCACGTATACATCGTAATCGCGAATAGGTTTAATATCAATTTGAGAACCTGGTAAGAAAGCCTCAACGCCCATGATATCAACAATTAAACCACCTTTAGTACGGCTCTTAACGAAACCGTTGATGATTCTATCATTTTCAAGCGCCTCGTTAATAGCTTCCCAAGATCTTTGAGTTTTTGCTCTTTTGCGAGAAAGGATCAATTGACCGTTAGCATCTTCCGGTGCTTCAACGAATACGTCAACTGAATCGCCGATTTTTAAATCTGGTGTATCACGGAATTCTGAAGTAGAAACTAAACCGTCTGATTTAAAACCTACGTTTAATACTACGTCTTTGTTGTTAATTGAAACAACGATACCGCTAATGATTTCACCTTTAGTGATTTGATTGAATGTTCCAGCATACATGTCTTCAAACTTTTTACGGTCTGCATCATTGTAATTACCGAAAACTTTTTCATCAGCATCCCAATCGAAATCTTCGGTTGGTGTTGCTAATGATGATTTGATCGATTCGATCGAAACTGAATCAGCTTCTGATTCAATAGTTTCTTTTTCAGTTAGGCGTCCGCCTTCTCCCTGAAGTTCAGCTGTTTTAGCTGCTAATTCTTTTTCTGCTACTTGTTTTTTAGCCATTAATTAATTATCTCCTTTTTTCCCTATTTAGGGACTGCAAAGGTAAAACTTTTTTAATTAATAGAAAAGATTTTTTTAATAAATGTTGCTGATTTTAAGCTCATTATAAATCTGCCAATCGTCATGCTGAATTTTTCATATTGTATATGTTTGTTTTTCATTTTGCATTCAAGAGGGCTACGCCGTTTATTTCAGCATCTAAATCGTAAAATCCAAGAATATGGAATTGATTTTTATTAATTATTTGGAAATGAGCGTTCAGTAATTCTTCGGTCAATGTAGCCCCGCTTTCGCTTATAGTCCTCGCCCGATAGAAAAAATCGGGCTTTGGGCTATTCAGCTCTATCGGGTTTAGATTGAATGACTTGTGTAGAAATCTAAACCAAAAGTTGCGCCTATCATTAATGATTAAAAGATTATTTTTTTGTAAAAGTTCCCCTCGTAAAACCCTCACCAACTAAGGTATTATCATCTCTAATAAGAAGCATAATCGTATTTTGCTGATCGTACAATTTAATCATTTCGCCATCAATAACATATTTTGATGTAAAAACAGAATCTGTATAAGCATCTGTTACAGTAACCGAGTCTTTCGATTTAAAATTAAAATTCTTATACTGTATGTCTTCACTACTAGAAAAAGTACCCGAAACCACCTTTGCCTGAATAAAAGTTATGAAGCAAAAATATCCTATAACTAAAATTACAATTACAGAAAAAGCAATTAAAAACTTGTTTCCGCTGGCATATTTTATTGAGAAATATAGAATGGTAAATAGTATAAGGGCAACAATTACAAAAAAGATAATATTTGTATAATCTTTAGTTTCTTGTGGTACCGATGCCGTAACTGTTGATTCTGCAGTCGTTGCTTTTTTAACTGGCGAAACCCTAACTAAAAACTCCTTGCTTACCCAGCCTTCGCCATTGGTTACTTTAATTTTGAAATAACTTGCATCAGCAGAGTCGATAACAGCCACATTTTCCTTTTCAGGCAAATAACCAATTACCTTGCTTTTTGGGTCTGCCTTTGCTCTAACCCGCAAATTATCAGTTGTAACACGATAAATCACATCCGCTGTTGTACCGGCGTTTGTAGCTGTTGGTGCTGTATCTTGTTTAGCCTCAGTTGTTGGTGGAGTAGTGGCTTGTGCAACTTTTTGGACAAAATCTTTACTAATCCAGCCCTCGGTATTTTTAAGCTTTACTTTATAAAACTTAGCGTTGGAAGCATCTAAAACAACAATATTTTCATTCTGATTTGCTGTTGCCACAACTTTACTTGTTGAGTTATTGCTTGCCCTTACATTTACTTTATCTGCCGTAACACGATACGTATCTTGTGCATGAACACGATTTGAAAAAATAATAAGAGTAATTAGTAAGTAAAAAATTTTAGTCATGGATTTTTAGATTTCAGCAAAGCATTTATAAGATTGCAACGTCGAACAGCGCAAACATCGTGCTAAGTAAGGCAAAATTAGGAAATACTTTTAAACAGATACCAATAAGTTTTAGCCTATAAAACTTACCAGCTGCCGCCTGTTCCACCGCCACTGCTGCTTCCACCGCCCCAACTGCTGCTAGATGAGGATGATGAAGACGAGCTGCCTGATGAAGATGAACTAGACGAATCGCTAGACTTTGTGAGCATAGCCAAAGTAATCCATTTTATAAACTCGGTTTTTTTACAAAAGCTACATTCATTTATTCTTTTAGCCTGTCCATCATGGCTATAAGTTGCAGCGGTAACTGTTACCAATAGATTAAGTTTGTAAGTTCTAAAACCACAAGCAGGACATTCTGTATAGTCGCTATACTCTTCCGCTGGCCAGGCTTTAATAACATGTTCTTTATGATCTTGGCTTTCCCAAATATCATAATCATAAACTTTTATAACCTCTTCTTTGCGTTGCCCAGGGGTTAAAAATGGTTTGCCTTCAATATTTACATCTCTATCTATTCGAAGCATTTCATTGTTTTTGCTATCCAGAATGGGCCTAAAGCGATCAACAGTTTTACTTCTTTTAATTAAATGAACAATTAAGGCAATTGCAATTATTGGTGAAAAAAAGATTAACCACCAATTCTTTCTATTAAATGACTTTACATCATTAAAAAAGTTTTTATCATCGTTGTGTGCTTTTCTTAAACTGGAAATATAAAAAAGATACCTAAAGAAAAGGCCAATAGCCAGAATGGCATATAAGATTATTGGAATGTGTACTAACCTTATTTTTTTGAATAAATCAAAACTTTCTGTAAAAACTATAACAAAAATGGAGATGAAAGCTATAAAAAAAAGAATACCACAACCTTTAGCAATTGCAAGATCTGAACTTGGTTTTTTTATAAAACTACTGCCTGAAATGTTTTTAGCCTGTCTGTTAACAATTTTAAATATTCCGAAAAATACGAGTAGAATTATAGCCGTTGGAAGCCAGACATTTTCCCAATCATTATTGTATTTTGTTTGCTGAGTAAAAAATTGATTGAGCTCTGATTTGTTTTCTGGTTTTAAGATAATCTTACCCAAAGCATTAATGGTATTGATTATTCCTGTGCCAAAATCATTTTCTCTAAAAGCAGGAATCAAATAATTTTCTGCAGTGTGCCTGAGGGTAACATCTGGCAAAACGCCCTCAGCTCCGGTTCCGGTTATAAACCTGTACTTACGTCTAGTCTTCGAAATGAATAGAAGAACTCCATTATTGCTCGTTTTTTGCCCAATTCCCCATGTATTAAAAAGTTCGTAAGCAAAATCGAAGTCTTCTTTATCGTGGTCAAAATCATTTACAATAATTACTGCAAGCTGTAAGTTTGTTTTTCTTTCGAAATCTGCAATGGTATTGTTAAGTGTCCAAACCTCATCGCTGGTCAAAATCCCATCGGGATTACTTACATAACCACCTCCATTATTCTTTGGGTCGGGAATTTCACTTACTTTATATTCAGTTTGAGCAAGTGTTGCTATTGAAATAAATAACGTAAGTAAAAATAACCCAATTCTTTTATTCAAATATTTTTTTAACATTTATTTTGAGGTTAAAATTTATGCATTGCACATTTTAACAATAGGAAGTGGGATTTTTACTCTTTTAATATTTTTTCCAGAATCTGATCAAGCTTTGCTTTATTTTTAAAGTAGGGCTCTAGATTATAAAGTTGTACGGTTTTAAATTCTATCGGATGGCTTTCGCTTTGAAGTGCAATGTAACCAGATGTTAATGCTTTTCCATCAACTTTAACTTTTGGATCAAAATTAGAAACATTACCACCGCCAACTTGTGGTTTTGTATATTCCAAAACTACTTCTCCATCAATGATGTGTTTAACGACAGAATCCTGTAATACCAAAAACTCGGCTGTTACCCACTGATCGCCAGAATAAGTCTTTGACTTTGAATCTAAGCAGTGTGGTGTAAATAAGGCGCCATTAAAATTAATAACTGTTCCTGGCGTACAAACATTGCTGGTATGTCGCTCATGTTCGCCATCTCCACCCAAAATCTGCCCTTCAATAGATATTGGAAAATCCTGGTCTTTTAACATTGTTGATGGATCTTGGCAATGCAACATTGCACCGCTATTTCTTAATGCCCAGCCTTCTCCGCCTTTTGCCTGCTCTCCAACAAAACGGTAAGTTACTTTTAGTAAATAGGCTGAAAATGGTTTTTTGTAAAAAATATGCCCATATTGCTGATCAAAATCCTTATACCCATCATAACTTACTTTTATTAAACCATCCTCAACACGAAAAGTATTGGCATAATTTTCTTTATAATCATGCTTAGAAATCTTGATGTTCCAATCTTTTAAGTCTTTTCCATTAAAGAGATTGATCCATCCTTTTTGGGCAAAAAGATGTTCGACAGAAATTGTGGAAAAGAAAAGTAACGCACAAAATATTTTAATTTTCATATGTGGGAGAATTTGGTTCTCGCTAAAAATATGAAATTAATTTAAACAGATGCAGTGATTAAGTTAAAAAAGGTTCTACTCTTTCTAGTGCAAAAGCCAATTGCTCATCTTGCGTTAAATCTGTATTGTCTAAGATAACGGCATCGTCTGCTCTAACCAGCGGACTTTCTTTACGCGTTGTGTCTGCGTAATCGCGATGTGCAAGATTTTCAAAAACTTCTTCCAAAGTTGTTTCATTGTTGCCCTTGCTTTCCAGTTCTTTGAACCTTCGTTCTGCTCTGATTTTGGGATCAGCTGTCATGAAAAATTTGACAGGCGCATCGGGAAAAACCGTAGTGCCAATATCACGCCCGTCCATTACAATGTTTTTTGATTTTCCCATTCGCTGTTGTTGTTTAACCATTTCATGGCGAACAATTTTATGCGCAGAAACTTCGCTAACATTTTCAGAAACGGGCATTAAACGGATTTCATCAGAAACTTCCTCGCCGTTTAATGTTATATGCGATTGATAATCTCGAGAATGAAAATTAAGTTCGATGTGTTTTAAGGCATCAACAACTTTGGCATCATCAGAAATATCTATGTGGTTTCTTAGGAAGTATAAGGTAACCGCACGATACATGGCTCCGCTATCGATATAAATAAAACCTAATTTTTTAGCCAGCGCTTTTGCTAAAGTACTTTTTCCGCAAGATGAATAGCCATCAATAGCTATAACCAAGTTTTTTTTCATTACCACAAAGGTAAAAAAAGACAATGTACTTGCTTAATTTTTTATCGCAAGGATTCAAAAAACTATACCTTTTTTAAATCCAGCTTTTTATTTATCGAATTTAGCAATCCACACCGCTGTGTAAGGATGAAGCCAGCCCTTATGCTGCAGATACCAGAATAAACCCTCGTTTATATGGAACTCGAATAAACCGTGCATGGCATGAGTGGCATTTCTGGTTGTATAATTTTTACGATAATGAAATGGAGTAATTAGAACGGCTTTTTTATAAGTTCCTTCATCAGTAACCTCAATTGTACATGGATCAAATGCAGCAGCGAATCTAAAATTGCCATTTAAACGCTCATTCCATTTATTCCATGCTACTACATTCTTGCCTTTTTTATCTAATAAAGGCTTGATATCCTGAGCCCTCAAATATGCATTACTATAAAATACCCTTGTTTTATTTTCTTTAGGAAACAGCATGTAAAAATTCATTACGCTGGCTTCGCGAAGTGGGATATAATCCAGAACAATGATCATTAGCACATTGCCATAAATACCGCATTTTTCTTTAAAGGTTAATGATTTTCCTCTGTTAACTCTAGCTTGAAAGCCAGCGGCGTTACTATTGTACTGTGATAGGTTATATGGTGTAGCGATTAGAAAAATTAATAAACCAACCACTAAAATAGCCGAAAGATCTCTCCTTTTTTTTCTTCGGAAGTAAAGAATTAAACCAATGGCTAAAACAATAACAAAAACGTAAAAAATACTTAATGAGTAACAAAATGTCCAAATTGTTAAAAAGAGATAGACAATGCAAAGAATAGTAAACAAGAATGCTTTTAGAAAGCGCTTGAGTTTTTGGCCGAAAGATTTTAAAGTCATGGGACGATTGATGGGTATTTAGAGCTTAATATGGATGAATTTTTGAAGTTAGGATTTTATATACGAATTAACAAAAAGTGTATTCGTTTAACGCATATTTTAACATTATTGGTTTAATTTTTTCTAAATATATTTGCATTTTATAAAAATCACAAAAATAAGATGTTACCTACCAGAGAAGAAATTTTAAAATCAGCTGTATTCAAAACTTCTCGAAGTGGGGGCAAAGGTGGTCAAAACGTAAACAAAGTTTCGAGCAAGGTAGAATTGATTTTCAATTTGGCATGTTCTGAATATCTAACAGAGGATGAGAAATTGCTTATAAAATCCAGAGTTGAAAATCGACTGGATTCAGAAGGTTTGTTACATATTGTTTCGCAAGAGGATAGGAGCCAGCTTTTAAACAAAGAAAAGACCATTGCTAAATTAATCGATCTGCTTAAACGTTCCCTGGTAGTCCAAAAAAAACGCAAGCCCACTAAAACTCCAAAAGCTGTAATTCAAAAAAGATTAAAGAATAAATCTGTTAATGCAGAGCGAAAGGAAAGTAGAAAAAAGCCTAGTTTTGATTGATTTTAGATTTTGCCAAATCTGTAATATAAACTTAAGCCACCATAATTCTGTGCTTTCGCAACACTTTTAACTTCTTTGGTTTTAAAGATGATGTTAAAATCTGCCGTAAATCTTTTAGAACTATAATTAACGCCAAACTGTTGCTCAAAAACAATGGGTTTAACACCAAAAGTTACTGGACTATCATCATTAAATAAACTTCCCTGTATTGTAGCATCATAGGCAACTACATTTAACTGGGGTTTTGCATAAAAGTAAAATTCTGATTTGTTTAGGCTGGCAGTTTTAGAGTTTCCGATAACTGCATTATGATAAGCGCTGTTAAATAATTGATTTAATCTTCCTGCTCTAAACAATACCGAACCTCCTAGGCCAGAAAACGTTGTGCCTAAGTTGGCATAACCCTGTCCGCTAAAATCGATAACATTATCATCTGTACGGTAAAGCAGTTTACTGTAATTGGCGGCTAAATTTACAGCAACTTCGTTTTTTATTTGATAATCCCAGCCAGCAGGGGTGTAGAAACCTACGGTTTTATGAAGAAATCTTTGTGCATCTTGAGCAAGTGAATTCGGGCCAACCGTTCCAATTTCAGTGCTCAATTTCAGTACGCTTTCATTTTTATAAAATATAGAATAAGCACCTCCGGCATATAAATATCCTGCAAAAGGTCTGTCTTGATCTGCTTTATTAGGCACCTGGCCCCAATATGGCGTATACATTTTTTGGCCAGCAGAAATTTCGTAAGTTTTTTTCTCTATTTTTTCTCCAAATTTTTCAGGATTTATCGCTCTGCGGAAATAAATAAACAATCCATTGGTATAATAACGATCGTTTAAAGTGGCCAAATAGGCGTCGTTTTCGGTTTTAAAGCCAAACTCGTTTTTATAAGATTGTGCAAAGCCGGTAGATAGAACTAATGAAAAAATTACTGCGAATAAAAAAGATTTCATAAAAAAGCCTAGGTATTTTTAACCTAGGCTGTAAAAGTATTTATTGTAATCGAATTTTAGTGCTGATGAGTCAAAAGATTACAAATTAGTTAACGATTGGAGCAACTTTAATACTTAAATCCAATGGTTTTTTAACTTTATTTTTTGTTAAGGCAAGTTCAATTACTTCGCTCATTTCAGTAACGTAATGGAAAGTTAAGTCCTTTACGTAGCTTTCCTTAATCTCTAAAATATCCTTGCGGTTGCTTTTACAAAGGATAATTTCTTTGATGTTTGCTCTTTTAGCTGCTAATATTTTTTCCTTAATTCCACCTACTGGCAATACTTTTCCACGTAAGGTAATCTCGCCAGTCATGGCTAAATGTTGTTTTACCTTACGTTGCGTAAATGCAGAGGTTAAAGCTGTTAACATCGTTACGCCGGCCGAAGGTCCATCTTTAGGCGTTGCGCCTGCAGGAACGTGAACATGAACATCCCAATTGTCAAATAACGAATAATCGATTCCAAATTCTGAAGCATGTGCCCGTAAATAAGCCAATGCAATTACCGCAGACTCTTTCATCACATCGCCAAGATTACCTGTTAAAGTCAGTTTTCCTTTACCTGGACTTAAGCTGGATTCGATGAAAAGAATGTCGCCACCAACACTTGTCCAAGCTAAACCGGTTACAACTCCGGCAACTTCATTGCCTTCATATAGATCTTTATCGTAAATTGGAGCACCTAAAATACGTTCAACATCAGCAATGTTTAAATTTGCATCATAAGCTTCTTCCATTGCAATTTTAGTTGCAACACCACGAACCAATGAACCGATTTTTTTCTCTAAACCACGTACTCCAGATTCTCTTGTGTAATCTTCAATTACTTTTTCAATCAAAGATGTTTTTAAATTGATGTCTTTGTTTTGAAGTCCGTGATTTTCTTTCTGTTTTGGCAAAAGATACTTCTTTGCAATCTCAATTTTCTCTTCTATGGTGTATCCGTTTACCTCGATAATTTCCATACGATCTAACAAAGCTGGTTGTATGGTACTTAAAGAGTTGGCTGTTGCGATAAATAGAATATTCGATAAATCGTAATCCATTTCCACATAATGATCATAAAATGCACTGTTTTGTTCGGGATCCAAAACCTCAAGTAAAGCCGATGAAGGATCGCCACGATGATCAGTACCTACCTTATCAATTTCATCTAGAACAAATACAGGGTTATCTGCACCAGCTTTTTTAATGGATGAAATGATACGGCCTGGCATTGCACCGATGTATGTTTTACGGTGACCTCTGATTTCGGCTTCATCACGGATTCCGCCTAAAGCCATACGTACATATTTACGTCCTAAAGCTTTTGCGATTGATTTGCCCAAAGATGTTTTACCAACTCCCGGAGGGCCAACCAAACATAAAATCGGCGCTTTCATATCGCGTTTTAACTTTAAAACCGCTAAATACTCAATAATGCGTTGCTTAACCTTTTCTAGTCCAAAATGGTCTTTATCCAAAATACGTTGAGCACGTTTAAGATCAAAATTATCCTTTGTAAACTCGCTCCAGGGTAAATCCAGTAAAAGTTCTAGATAATTCAATTGGATCGAATAATCTGGCGCCGCCGGATTCATTCTGCCCAGTTTATCTAACTCTTTATCAAAATGTTCATCAACTGCCTTGGCCCATTTTTTCTTCTTCGCTCTTTCCTGTAGGGCATCGAATTCCAAATCTGCAGAATTTCCGCCAAGTTCTTCCTGAATGGTTTTTAATTGCTGATTTAAGAAATAATCGCGTTGTTGCTTATCAAGATCGGTACGAACCTTAGATTGGATTTGATTTCTCAGCTCCAACATTTGCAACTCCACCATTAAAAGCTCCATAACTTTTTGAGCTCTATCCTGCAATTTATCCATTTCAAGGATTTTTTGCTTATCAGCCATTTCGGCATTCATGTTCGATGAAATGAAATTGATCAGAAATGAATTGCTTTCAATGTTTTTTAATGCTATGCTGGCTTCGCTAGGTATATTTGGGGAAAGTTGAATAATTTGAGACGACATCTCTCGGATAGAAGCAATCAAGGTTTTGAATTCTTTATCCGCTTTATGTTTCTGTTCTTCAAATTTCCTTACCACAGCTTTAATATAAGGCTCGTTTTGAACCTCTTCTATTAAACTAAAACGTTGCTTGCCCTGAATAATAACGGTTGTGTTACCATCAGGCATTTGAAGTAGTTTTATAATATTAGCAACCGTTCCAACGGTGTTAAGTTGCTCAAAGGTAGGATCTTCTATAGAAACATCTTTTTGCGAAACAACTCCGATAATCTTGTTTCCCTTGTATGCTTCTTTAATTAATTTGATGGATTTATCTCTTCCAACGGTAATTGGAATTACAACTCCGGGAAATAAAACAGTATTTCTTAATGGCAAAATTGCCAACGTTTCAGGCGTCTCCTCGTTATTCATTTCCTCTTCATCTTGTTGAGACATTAGGGGGAAAAACTCGGTATCTTCATTTATGATCGGCATCGCTGAATTGAAATCAAATATATCTTGTTTACTCATTATCTACATCTTCCTCTAACGACAAACTGGCAGTATTATCGTGTATTCTTTGTTTAATTTAATTGTTAAGGTAATAATTTCAATCCTTGTGCCAAAGTGAAAATAGTATTAATCTTTTGTTAAAAAGGCAGATTCATTTTTAAATATTTATTGCATTATCATATTAAGCAAAATTTAGCGTTAAAGCTAATGTTTGAAGCATGCGGTTGTGTGAAAGAAATTAAAAAAACTTTTAAATTCTCAGAATAGGATTATATTGCGGAAAAATATTCCTTATAAATCCCACTGATGTGTAGATTTGTTAACTTATTATTAATACATGAACTATTTTAAACAAGCCGTTTTAGGACTTATTCTTTTCTCATCAACCAGCAGCTTTGCCCAGAGCAATTATGATAAAAGCATGCAGGCAATGATGAAAGGCGATTATAAAACTGCAGTTGTACAGTTGGAAAAGGCCGATACAAAGGATCCTGATAATGCAAACGTTTTAAAAATGTTGGGTTATTCTTATTTTCAAAATGGAGAATACGAAAAATCTATTTCTACTTACAGCCGTTTGGTTGTTATAAAACCAGGCGAGGTTTCTGCTTATTATTATCGGGGAAAAGCCCGCTTAAATATTGCGAACGATCCTAAAGAGTCGTTAAACTCTATGCGTGAAAATTTTTACACGGCTTCCATCAAGGATTTTACCAAGGCAATTGAAATTAGTGGGGAAGAAGATTCGCAAATGTTGCAAAATAGAGCTTTGGCCTATAAGGATTATGCTATTTTTAGATCTTTCAAAGTAAAGAAAAAAGAAGAGAAAGCGGCATGTGTAGCGTTGTTTAACAACTCTATTGCTGATTTTCAGAAAGTGTTAACCATGCAGCCTTTAAGAAAAGATATTATTGATTGGGTAGCCTACGATAAAGCTCAGATTTTGAGTTTAAAATAAGTTATATAAATAACAAAAAAAATAGTCCTGAAATTTTTCAGGACTATTTTTTTTATTTTATTTTTCCGCTAATACTGTATTTCTTTGAACTCAGTAATCTTATTTTTTGTTGCTTTTTAATTAAATACAAGCTGTCAGGATAGTAAGTTAAGGTATCATTTGAAGTATAAAGCAGGTTTTTATTCGAAATAAAAATTTCAACTTTCTTGATGTTATTGCCCTGTTTTTCGATTACAATTTTTTTTACCGGAATCCTTTTGCTTGAGGAGGTATAGTTTTCCTGAGAATCGTTTTTAGAAGCCACAAAACTTCCTTTCCACGAAGTTTTATTAATGTCGGCATCAACAAAAACAGCAAGTTCCTTATTCCAATCCTTAATCACCAAATCTTTACTTTCTGTTGCTCCGTTTATACTCACAGACTTTTTAACAAGAGGTTTAAGCTGTTGCAAGTGTGTAATTTCTTTCGCAAAATATCCCTTAACGTCAAAATAAAGAAAATCTGTATTTGCTTCAGATTCTTTTCGCTGATTACAGGAAAAAAATACGAAGGCAAATACATATAAATATTGTTTTTTAATCATTATACCAAAACGTTTCCTGTCATTTCTTCTGGAATGGCTACACCTAGTATTTTTAAAACGGTTGGTGCAATGTCTCCTAATTTGCCATCGGCAATGGTTTTGTAGTCGTTATCAATTAAAATACATGGAACCAGATTGGTTGTGTGTGCGGTATTTGCAGAACCATCATTGTTTACCATAAATTCAGAATTGCCATGATCTGCTAAAAGGATGAAGGAATATCCATTTTCCAAGCCTTTATTTACTACGATTTCAGCACATTTATCTGCCGTTTCTACTGCTTTAATCACTGCGTCGAAAACACCTGTATGGCCAACCATATCAGGGTTGGCAAAATTTAAACAGATAAAATCGGCCCAGCCACTTTCCATTTCGGATGTAATGGCTTCCGTAATTCCTGCAGCGCTCATTTCTGGTTGCAAATCGTAGGTGGCTACTTTAGGCGAAGGAATCAAAATGCGTTTTTCATTTTCAAACTCAGACTCTCTGCCACCTGAAAAGAAGAATGTTACGTGCGGGTATTTTTCTGTTTCTGCAATGCGGATTTGATTTTTTTGATTGCTTGCCAATACCTCGCCTAAAGTTTTACTTAAATCATCTTTAGTGAATACAACATTTACTTTTTCAAAACTTTCATCATAGGTTGTCATTGTAACATAATACAATGGCAATTTGTACATTTCTTGTTCTGGAAAGTCTTTTTGCGTTAGGGCCGTTGTAATCTCACGGCCTCTATCTGTACGGAAATTGAAACAAATTACTACATCATCATTTTGAATAGTTGCTACAGGCGTACCATCATTTTTTGTTAACACAACCGGTTGTAAAAACTCATCCGTTACTCCAGCATCATATGATTTCTTAATTGTAGCTAAGGCATCTTGAGTTTTTTCTCCAATTCCGTTAACCATCACATCGTAAGCTTTTTTTACGCGTTCCCAACGGTTATCTCTATCCATTGCAAAATAACGACCAACCATTGTGGCAAGCTTTGCATTTGAGTTTTGAATGTGGTTTTGTAAATCGCCAATAAAATCTAAGCCAGAATTTGGATCGGTATCTCTGCCATCAAGAAACGCATGTACAAAAGTTTTTTCAACGTTGGCTTCATCAGCAGCATCACATAAAGCTTTTAAATGTTCTATATGTGCATGAACACCACCGTTGGAAACCAACCCAATAAAATGAACAGCTTTATTATTTTTCTTTGCGTAATCAAAAGCACTTAACAAAACAGGATGGCTATGTAATTCTCTGTCTGTGATTGCTTTATTTATTCTTCCCAATTCCTGATAAACAACTCTGCCAGCGCCTAAATTCATGTGACCAACTTCAGAATTTCCCATTTGGCCTGCAGGCAAACCCACAGCCTCGCCAGAAGCTTCTAGCTTTGAATTAGGATATTTTTGTAACAGTGAATCAAAAAATGGAGTATTAGCAGCATAAGCAGCATCAGAGTTGTCTTGTTTTCCGTAGCCCCAGCCATCTAAAATAATAAGTGCAAGTTTTTTATTTGTCATTAGTTTTTGTTTTTATGATAACAATTGCTCAAAAGCTAAAAATCTTATCCTTCGATTTACCTTTCGTAATTTTATCAGAAGTAATACTGTAATTATCAAACATTTTTAAAACATTCTCATATGGAACATGTTTTAGTATTTATTACATCACAAATATAGCTTTATTGAAGGTTATACAAATTAAGAAATCCTTTTTTTGATAAGCTAATGGCATAATTTTAGCTGTAGGGTTCTGTATAAAATGCAGAAATGATCCGGAGCTTATTTTTACTAGTTATTAGTTTGTCGTCATTATACCGTTCTACAGCCATTCAGGCTGATATTATAGATGATTTATCTTCGTATTTTAAATCTAGCAACTCGAAAGAAATTGCTAAAAATTTTGCTTCGACAATAGAATTGATCATTATTGATGAAGAGGATGTATACTCTAAAGCACAGGGTGAACAGATTTTGAAAGATTTTTTTATCAAACATCCGCCGGTAAAAACGAGTATTTTCCATAAAATTAACACCAATCCAAATTACCGTTTTGGAGTTATTCTTTTAAGTACATCTAAAGAAACTTTCCGTGTTTCAATTACCATGAAAAAGTTTAATACCAACTTTTTAATTACAGAGCTGCGCATAGAGCCCGCTAAAGATTAAACCAATTTTTATTTCTTAAATGAAGCCTTTAAATTAACTTTTAAGCTTGTTGGGCAATTGTCTGCTGATAAATAATTCTTATTTTTGCGATCAAATAACTTGTTTTGGACAAAGAACTTATAGATCAATTCATAAAAAATGCGCTTGCTGAAGACGTTGGCGATGGCGATCACACTTCATTATCAACCATTCCTGCTGACACTCAGGGTAAAGCAAAGCTTATCATCAAGGAAGATGGAATTTTAGCTGGTGTAGAACTTGCTCTTGAAATTTTTAAAGTTGTAGATGCAAATTTAAAAGTAGAGGTTCTGTTAAAAGATGGAGATCAGGTAAAAGTTGGAGATATTGGCTTAACGGTAAGTGGAAGTACACATTCTATTTTAATTGCCGAACGTTTGGTTTTAAATTGCATGCAAAGAATGAGTGGTATTGCGACTAAGACTAATCATATTGTTGCGCTTTTAAAAGATACCAAAACAAAAATATTAGATACCAGAAAAACAACTCCAGGTTTACGCTATTTAGAAAAATGGGCGGTTAGGATAGGAGGGGGTGTAAATCACAGAATCGGTTTATATGATATGATTTTAATAAAGGATAATCATGTAGACTATGCAGGTGGCATTTCAAATGCAATTAAATCTGCTCAAAAATATTTATCCGATCAGCAAAAATCTCTACAAATTGAATTTGAGGTGAGGAATATTGAGGAACTAACCCAAGTTTTGGAAATAGGTGGAGTAGATCGGATTATGCTTGATAATTTCAGTTTTGATAAACTTAGAGAAGCTGTAAAATTAATCGATGGAAAGTTTATTACTGAGGCTTCAGGAGGCATTACCGAAGAGAATGTAAAAGAATATGCAGATTGTGGCGTAGATTATATCTCGATGGGTGCGTTAACCCATTCGGTTAAGAGTTTAGATATCAGCTTAAAAGCATATTAACATGGTAGGCTGCTTAATAAAAGGCTTATTTTTTGTATCATTGTAGGCTATGGTCACGGTTTATTCTCTCAGCGCTCTATTGCTTGCATACCTTTTTGGGTCGATACCAACGGCTGTCTGGTTAGGCCAGGCTTTCTATGGCGTTGATGTTAGAGAATATGGAAGCGGTAATGCCGGTGCTACAAATACCTTTAGGGTTCTGGGCAAAAAGGCCGGTATTGCTGTAATGATCATAGATATTGCAAAAGGTTATACAGCGACCAATCTTGCCTATTTAATTGGAATGTCTGTAACTGGGCCACAAAATTCTGTTGTTTTTGTTAACTATCAATTGGCCCTCGGTGTAACTGCAGTGATGGGGCATTTGTTTCCGGTGTTTGCTGGTTTTAGGGGTGGTAAAGGTGTTGCTACACTTTTTGGAATGATTTTGGCAGTTAATTTCGAAGCATCTATGCTTTGTGTTCTGGTTTTTGTGGTCATATTATTATTAACTAAATACGTTTCACTGAGTTCGATATGTGCAGGATTTACATTTCCGTTGAGTGTTGTTTTCCTGTTTCAGGTCTCCATAAAATCTGAAGTGCTCTATGGGATGGTTGTTTGTATTCTGATTTTAGTTACCCACCAAAAAAACCTCGAAAGATTGCTTAAGGGCAAGGAATCCAAAGTGTATTTGTTTAGGAAAAAAACTAATTAATTAACAAATCACATCAACTTTGAAACTTATTTGTAAGGTAAATGTTACTACATTACTTACGATTTATTCGGAGCAATTTAAAACCATATTTTTTATGAAAAAGTTATTACTAACCGCTAGCGTTGCGGGTTTGCTATTATTTAATTCTTGTTCTACGGTTCCTTTAACTGGGCGTAGTAGGTTAAATTTAGTTGGCAACGACCAAGTTTTACCGATGGCTTTTCAGGCTTATAGCGAATTCTTAACTGAAAATAAAACAGCCGTTTTGCCAGCATCAAATGCACAGGCATTAAAGGTTAAAACAATAGGAAGCCGTTTAATTACTGCTGTACAAACTTACATGAACAATAATAACTACGGAAACTTAATCCAGGATTATAAGTGGGAAGTTAACGTTGTTCAGAATAATGAAAAAAATGCTTGGTGTATGCCAGGCGGAAAAATTGTTGTTTACACGGGCATTCTACCGGTTACTCAAGATGACGCAGGTTTGGCAACTGTTATGGGGCATGAGATTGCCCATGCAATTGCAGGGCACTCTGCAGAACGTATGTCGCAAGAAATGGTTGCCCAAGGAATTGGAACCGCTGGTGGCGTTGCTCTATCTAAAAACCCTAAAGCACAATCTACATTTAATACCCTTTATGGGGTTGGAGCACCAATTGCGATGTTAAAGTATTCTCGTAATCAGGAGCTAGAAGCAGATAGATTAGGATTGATATTTATGGCAATGGCTGGATATAATCCACAGTCATCTGTAAGCTTTTGGAATAGAATGGCTTCGGCATCTGCAAATGCGCAAAAACCTGCCGAATTTTTAAGTACGCACCCAAGTGATGCTACACGTATTGCTCAGATTCAAAAATATTTACCAGAAGCACAACAATATTATAAAAAATAAGGCTTAATAATAGATGAATAAAGGTAGAAAGTTTGCTCTGAGCATAATTTTCTACCTTTTTTATTTTATGGATAATCAAATGCATTGGTTATTGTTTCAACCAATGACCAATGACCAATGACTAATGATCACCTAACACCTTCAGAATCGCACTAGCCTTAAGCAAACACTCCTCATATTCTTTTTTTGCATCACATTGATAGGTAATGGCCCCACCAACCTGAAAAGAAAGATATTTTGACGCTGAATTATATAGGATACTTCTAATTATAACATTAAAATCGAAATCTCCGTTTGGATTTATACAACCGAATGATCCTGAAAAAATACCTCTTTTTGTTTCTTCGTATTGTTCAATCAACTGCATGGCTTTAACTTTTGGTGCTCCAGTCATTGATCCCATTGGGAAGGTATTTTTGATTGCATCAATAAAATGAACGTTTGGATTGAGCTGGCAACTAATGGTCGAAATCATTTGATGAACTTGTGGAAAAGTATAGATTCCGAAAAGTTCTTCTACCTTAACAGAACCTTTAATGGCAGATTTTGTTAAGTCATGGCGCACTAAATCTACTATCATTACATTTTCAGCCTGCTCTTTAATATCACTTCTCAAAGAATATTTAATTGCTTGGTCCTCTGCTGGATCAGGACTTCGTTTGGCTGTGCCTTTTATAGGTTGTGAAATTAATTTGTTTCCCCTCTTGCATAAAAACCTTTCTGGCGTGGCAGATAAAATATAATGATCCCTAACTTTGAAATAACCAGCGAAAGGGGTGGGTGATAATTGATTTAATGCTTTAAAGGTTTCTACAGGGGCTATTTTTGCATGTTCTGCAAAAAATTCCTGACAAAAGTTAATCTCGTAAATATCGCCTCTTGAAATGTTTTCTTTTAGGGAATCGATTTTTTTAATGTACTCTGCTTCTGATAATCTGGCTTTGAGATTTAATTTTTTGTCTTCTTTTATGCGGATTTGCCCAAAATTTTCGATATCATTCAAAATGGAGTTGTCACCAATTAAAACTTCCGTAAGCCCATCTTTGTAAGCAATGAGATATTTTGGAATGAAGAAATAGAGGTCGGGAAATTCCAGCCCATCCTGATTATTAGAAGAGAGGTCTTCAATTTGATTTTTTAGATCATAACCAAAGAAACCGAAAGTCCACTGTTGATGTGCTTCATAAAATGCTTTTAATTCTTCAAATGAATTTACACTAGATGATTTTAATTCGAACTGAAAATCTGCTGCCAATAGAAAATCAAACTCTGAATAATCGTCTTTATATTGATTTGAATCCAGAAAACAACAAACATCAAACTGGTTTGCCCAGTTCAATGCCTTGTACTTAAAATCGGTAAAATTTTGTTGGTTTTTCAAGCTGAACAAAGGTAACTAAACCCAGCTTAAGTGGAAAGCTCGCTTAGTAGAATCTTCAAATTTCTCTAACTTTAGTTAAGCATGGTTTGATTGGCTCTGGAGAAGGTATGGATTAGGTTGCCTTAAAACAATGTTACAAACAAAAAGCAACCCAATATGGATTGCTTTTTGTTTTAGTTTAATATTTAACCATTACACAAATCTCTCCGTTATGATCGAGATGACGAGCATGGATTAACGTAATTCTAAAGTCTGTGCTCTATCTGGTCCTACTGAAAGGAATTTAATTGGCACTTCTAGCTCCTTTTCTAAGTATTCGATATAAGCTGTTAATTTTGCGGGAATTTCGTCAACTGAAGTGATTTTTGTAACATCGGTTGCCCAACCATCAATGGCTTTCAAAACTGGCGTTGGTTCGATTGAAATAATGTCGTAAGGCATATAATCGATTGTTTCGCCATTATATTCGTAGTGTGTACAAGCATAAATGGTATCGAAAGTATCTAAAACATCAGCTTTCATCATAATTAACTCGGTAACACCATTTAACATGATTGCATATTTTAGTGCAGGTAGATCGATCCAGCCACAACGACGGGCACGGCCTGTAGTTGCACCAAATTCATGACCTAAGGCACGTAGGTTTTCTCCAACTTCGTTATCTAATTCTGTAGGGAAAGGACCACCACCAACACGAGTACAATAAGCTTTGAAGATGCCGTAAACAGCACCAACTTTATTCGGCGCAATACCTAAACCAGTACAAGCACCAGCAGTTGTTGTATTGCTTGAGGTTACAAAAGGATATGAACCGAAATCAACATCTAATAAAGTACCTTGGGCACCTTCTGCTAAAACCGCTTTTCCCTCTTTCAAATAGCCATTTACGAAATGTTCGCTATCTACGTGAGGAATGCTTTTCAAGAATTCGATAGCTTCAAAAAACGAAGCTTCTTTCTCTGCCAATTCATATTCAAAACCTTCATAATGAGAAAGGATTTCTGTATGTTTTTCTACTAATTTAGCATAACGCTCCTTAAAATCTGGCAAGGTGGTATCACCAACACGTAAACCATTACGTCCAGTTTTATCCATATAAGTTGGGCCAATACCTTTTAAGGTTGATCCAATCTTATTTTTACCCATTCTAGCTTCGTTCGCTGCATCCAGTAATTGGTGAGTAGGTAAGATTAAATGAGCTTTACGGGCAATAACTAATTTGCCTTCAGCAACTGGATCATGACCAGCCTTTTTTAAATTATCAAGTTCTCTTTTTAATATGATCGGATCGATAACTACACCGTTACCGATAAGGTTCATGGTTTTTTCGTTAAAGATTCCTGATGGGATGGTATTCAGAACAAATTTTTTACCATCAAATTCCAATGTATGTCCGGCATTTGGCCCACCCTGAAAACGGGCGATAAGATCATATTTTGGACTTAGAACATCAACGATTTTTCCCTTTCCTTCATCGCCCCATTGTAGGCCGAGAAGTACATCTACTTGCGTCATTATTAAAAAATTAAGCGGGTTTTATTATTTTGGATTGATTTAATTTGATTCAAGTTTTGCTGCAGCAGCATTTTCACTCACTTTTCTAGATACGCTACAGTCAGAACAGAAACCGTACATATTTAGCGAATGGTGTTTAATATCGAATTTTAAAAGATCACCAACCATAGTCTGGATTTGGTGTACGCGTGGATCGCAAAATTCTACCACTTTACCACATTCAATACAGATTACGTGATCGTGTTGACGATAGCCATAAGATTTTTCGAATTGTGCCATGTTTTTACCAAACTGGTGCTTGGTAACTAAATCACACGAAACTAGTAACTCTAAAGTATTATAAACCGTAGCACGACTTACACGATACTTTTGGTTTTTCATGTGGATGTAAAGGGTTTCTACATCAAAGTGATCGTTTCTAGAATATATTTCTTCCAATATGGCGAAACGCTCTGGTGTTTTACGTAGATTTTTGTTTTCTAAATAAGCCTCAAAAATCTTGCGAACGAGCTCATTTGTTTTTTGTTCAGACATAGTTTTCTAACTCCTTTCAAAGGTAGGTAAATTGTTTTGAAAAATGATTACACCGATTAAATGATTACACAGATTTGGTAATTAGTTAGAGGTCTGAAAGTCGATAGTCAAAAGATATTAGCTCTTAATCGAAAGCTAAATATCATTTGGCTGTTAATCCTCCAATTCAAACTCCTGACTTTCGGACCTCGGTCTAATATCTTTCCTATTTTTTATGCATCAAACCTTGTTACTCCGGTAACGCCTCTAACTTTTAATAAATTCTTAATCAGGTTTTCCAAATGCTCGGTATCGTTAACGAAAATCATAATAGAGCCTTCAAAAATACCATCATTAGTATCAACCGTAATCGACCGCATATTAACCTTAAAATCGGTAGAAATTACTCTTGTAATGTTATTGATTAAGCCTACATCATCAATACCAACAATTTTTAATCCGGTTAAAAAAGTAAGTTCTTGTTGTTTGTTCCATTTGGCCTTAACCACGCGATAGCCATAATTAGCCATCAGTTGTGTAGCATTTGGGCAATTCGTTCTATGGATTTTAATGCCGTCACTAACCGTAATAAAACCGAAAACATCATCACCGGGAATTGGATTACAACAGGCTGCAAGTGTATAATCAATACGTTGCATGTCTTCACCAATTAACAAAATATCAGATTCGCCACCCTTAATTTTATTTTTAATTCCATCTACAGAAAGGTTTTCCGGGCGTTCAGGTCCGCGGTTTTCTACCTCTTTCTCGCTACTTAAATATTCCTTAATGTCCTTAAGTTCAATTTTGCCCAGGGCAACATTTACAAAAAGCTCTTGTGTTGATGGAAGTTTAAAAAAGTAACTTATTTTTTGAAGATTATCGGTATTGTAAGTAATCTTTAGCGATTTCAGTTTGCGTTCTAAAATCTCTTTTCCATTATCGGCAATCTTTCTTTTTTCTTCTTTTAAGGAAGATTTAATCTTTGACTTAGCTTTCGCCGTAACCACAATATTAAGCCAATCTTCTTTAGGGGTTTGCTTATTTGAGGTAATAATTTCTACCTGATCGCCGTTTTGAAGTTTGTAGGAAATGGGAACTAATTTGTGGTTTACTTTTGCGCCAATACAGGTTGCGCCAACTCCAGTGTGAATTTCAAAAGCAAAATCTAAGGCAGTTGCACCTAATGGTAACTGAATTAAAGATCCTTTTGGTGTAAAAATGAAAATCTCGTCAGAGAAAAGATTCATTTTAAAATCATCCAGGAAATCGAGTGCATTTGCCTCGGGATTGCTCAGCATTTCTCTAACTTTCTGAATCCATTGATCCAAACCGTTATCGTTACTAGATTCTTTGTATTTCCAATGTGCCGCGAAACCTTTTTCAGCAATTTCATTCATCCTTTGCGTACGAATTTGTACCTCAACCCATTGTCCGCGGGGACCCATTACCGTTGTATGCAAACTTTCGTAACCATTTCCCTTTGGAGACGAAACCCAATCACGTAAACGGTCGGGGTTTGGGCGGTATAAATCCGTAACGATAGAATAGGCTTTCCAGCAATCGGCTTTTTCATTTTCCGGCGGACTATCCAAAATAATCCTAATGGCAAAAAGATCGTAAACCTCTTCAAAAGGAATATTTTTTTTCTTCATTTTATTCCAAATGGAATGGATAGATTTTGGTCTTCCATATACATCTGCAACTAAGCCCTGTTCATGTACAATTTCATCAATTGGTTCCACAAACTTTTTGATAAACATGGCACGTTCTGCCTTTTTCTCATTTAATTTTTTGGCAACAAATTTATAGGTATCAGGCTCAAGATATTTCATCGAAAGATCTTCTAACTCTGATTTTATGGCATATAAACCCAAACGATGTGCAAGCGGAGCGTACAAATAAATCGTTTCCGAAGCGATTTTTAACTGCTTATGGCGAGGCATAAACTCCATAGTTCGCATGTTGTGTAAACGATCTGCTAGTTTGATCAGAATTACCCGAACATCATCCGCTAGGGTGAGCAACATTTTTCGGAAATTTTCGGCCTGCAGGGAGCTGTTGGTATCAAAAACTCCTGAAATTTTGGTTAGGCCATCTATAATTTTGGCTGTTTTTTTGCCGAATTCGCGTTCGATGTCTTCTAAGGTAATATCTGTATCTTCAACAACATCATGTAAAAGTGCACAGACAATAGAAGTTGTACCCAAGCCAATTTCTTCTGCAGCAATTTGCGCTACTGCAATGGGGTGGTAAATGTATGGTTCGCCGGATTTTCGGCGCATGTCTTTATGACTTTCTAAGGCCATATCAAAGGCTTTTCGGATTTCTTTTTTGTCTCCTTTTTGTAAAGTAGACTTGCTTGCCCGTAATAATGCCCTGTATCTTTTCAGAATTTCCTGTTTTTCCGCCTCTAAATCAATCACTAACTCTGTTTTCATTTGTATTTTTTGCGTAAAAAATTGCGTCTTATTTATGAATAAAACCTATATTAGTTTTGTGAAACACCTAATATATGAAATAACACCTAACTTTGTAAAAGTATAAATTTATGAAATTTAAAGGGCTCTTTTTTCTGTGTTTTGTAATGATTTTTAGCATCTCGCTAAAAGCACAAGATCCTGTTGCGCCAGTTTTTCCGAAAATGGGCAAAGCCGATACAATACGAGTTGCCTCTACAAATGATAATGGTGTAATGATTCCGTGGATGCAGCTTAATGATGTTCAAATTATGGCTGCCAGAATTTGGAAATCGCCGGCAGAGCAGGCTGCTTACAACCGTTTGCGTTACAATGTTTTAAAGGTAATGCCTTATGCCTTATTTGCGAAGCGCAGATATGAGCAATTGGAACAGGATTTGGCAAGAACACCTGAGAAAAAAGAACAAAAGCAATTGGTTAAAGCCTGTGATAATGAAATAAAAGACATGTTTAACCGCGAAATCAAAGAGTTAACCATAACACAGGGACAAATTTTAACCAAGCTCATAGATCGTGAAGTTGGAAGAACAACCTACGATATAGTTAAACAGACCAAAGGTGGCTTCGCAGCGTTTTCTTATCAGATTGTAGCCCGAGTTGTAGGCCATAATTTAAAAAGCACTTACGATCCTAATCAAGATAGAGATATAGAATCCATTATTCGTACCTCTGGATATTATCAATAAACAAATGCAGGAGAGCGTTCCGAATATTTACCCATTCAAAGTCAGGAAAATTAATGGTGAAGAACAACCGTTATCTGCTTTTAAAAATAAAGTCATTTTAATTGTAAATACCGCTTCTGAATGTGGATTTACGCCTCAACTTAAAGAGCTTCAGCAACTCAAAGACGAAATTAACAATTCTGATTTTGAAATTTTAGGGTTTCCAACTAACGATTTCGGAAAGCAGGAACCACTTAATGGATCGGATATTAGCGCATTTTGTGAGATTAATCACGGTGTGAAATTTCCTGTTTTTGATAAAATTATGGTTCGTGGCGCTCAGGTTCATCCATTATATCAATTTTTAAGTGATAAAAAGCAGAATGGAAAATTAAGTTCAAAACCGAGATGGAATTTTCATAAATACCTTATCAACAAAAATGGTGAGCTTGTAGATTTTTTCTTTCCTTTTACAAAACCTTTGAGCTCAAAGATTAAAAAGAAAGTTCAGCGTTTGCTGGATATAGATAATGAATGAACTAAAGAATGATCGAGTTTTTTAAATCTTGACAAATTTGTTCGAAATTAAACACATGAAATTAGATATTTTAGTAATTGCCGTACACCCTGATGATGCAGAACTCTGCTGTTCGGGAACCATTTTGAAGCATATTGCATTAGGTAAAAAAGTAGGAATTGTAGATTTGACCAGAGGCGAACTTGGAACCCGCGGAACCGCAGAAACCAGAGACGAGGAAGCTGCGGATTCGGCAAAGATTTTGGGTTTACACGCTCGTGAAAATCTAAGATTTAGAGATGGTTTCTTTCAAAATGATGAACCTCATCGTTTAGAGGTTATCAAGATGATTAGAAAGTATCAACCAGAAATTATCTTAAGTAATGCTTTGGAAGATCGCCACCCTGATCATGGTAGAGCCGGAGATTTGGTTTACGATTCTGTGTTTTTATCTGGCTTACCTAAAATAGAAACCGAAATAGATCATATAAAACAAGAAGCCCACCGTCCGCGATTATTGCTTCAATATATTCAAGATCGATACATTAAACCAGATATAATTGTTGATATCACCGATCACATGGATGCCAAAATTAAATCTGTTCAAGCATTTAAAACGCAGTTTTTTACACCAGGCGTTGAGGGGTTAAATACCTATATATCTTCTCCGGAATTTTTCGAAAGCTTTATTGCCAGATCTAGAGAATTTGGAAAAAGTATTGGTGCAACATTTGGAGAAGGTTTTACCTCGAGAAAGTTATTGGGCGTAGATAATTTGTTCAATTTGAAATAGGTAATTTTTTTAATCTACCACCTAAGACATCATAGAACATCACAATTTTTGTTGGCGAAAATTTCATCCTATTTTTTTCTTGATTAATCGGATTGCTATATATATTGGATGATTTAAGGTTTCTTTAGATCTAAGGATTTTGTGAACAATAGCATAGCAAAAATGTGGATGCAACAAAACCAGCAGTTATTTGTTACTCTTAAAACGAATAATAATGGCGAATATATTCTCTTCACTTAAAAATGCTTACAATCTTTTTAAACACGTAGATTTCGACAAGTTAGAGGCTTTGTCTAAAAAAGTTGATCTTCCAAAAATGGTTGAAACCATCTCAAGTCTGGATGACAAACAAATTCAAGGGATGATGAAAATGATGGGCGGCTCTGGAAAAAAGAAGGAATTGCCACCTATCGAAGGTGATTTCTATCATTTGGGAGACGAAGCACTTAAAGATGAAGACAGAGAATTGCAACTTAAAGTTAGAGCCTTTTTAGAAAAAGAAGTAAAGCCAATCGTAAATCATTATTGGAACAAGGCTGAATTTCCTTTCGAAATAATTCCAAAACTGGCAGAATTAAATATCTGTGGTTTAACTTATCAAGGTTACGGCTGTCCGGGTAAATCCAATTTGATGGAAGGAATTTTAGCTATGGAAATGGCTCGGATTGACACCTCAATATCCACTTTTTTCGGCGTTCAGAGTGGGTTGGCAATGGGTTCTATTTACCTATGTGGATCGGAAGCTCAAAAACAACAGTGGCTTCCGCTAATGCAACAGTTTAAGATTATCGGTGCCTTCGGATTAACCGAGCCTGAAGTTGGCTCTGCTGCTGCAGGCGGCTTAACAACAACCTGTAAAAGAATAGAGGATAAATGGGTTTTAAATGGTCAGAAAAAGTGGATAGGGAATGCAACTTTTGCAGATATCTTAATTATTTGGGCTAGAGATGAAGACAGCAATGCGGTAAAGGGTTTTATTGTTAAAAAAGATAATCCGGGATTTGCAGTAGAAAAAATGCAGGATAAAATGGCACTTAGGATTGTGCAGAACGGGATTATTACGCTAACAAATTGCGAAGTTGAAGAAGCAGACCGGTTACAAAATGCAAATTCTTTTAAAGATACAGCCAAAGTTTTACAAATGACTAGAGCTGGTGTTGCCTGGCAGGCTGTTGGCTGTGCCAGAGGGGCTTATGAAAATGCTTTGGAATATACCCGAACTCGAAAACAATTCGGAAAACCAATTGCTTCATTTCAACTGATTCAGAATCATTTAGTTGAGATGTTATCTAATTTAACAGCAATGCAAACCCTGTGTTTTCGTTTATCCCAATTACAGGATCAAGGCTTATTAAAAGATGAACATGCATCGTTAGCCAAAGTTTTTTGCTCTTTAAGAACTCGTGATGTAGTGAGTAAGGCTCGTGAAGTTATGGGTGGAAACGGAATTTTATTAGAATATAATGTGGCGAGATTTGTGGCAGATGCCGAAGCAATTTACTCTTACGAAGGCACTAAAGAAATTAATACATTAATTGTGGGTAGGGCTATAACCGGATTTTCAGCATTCGTTTAGTTGATGAATTTTGAGTTGTGGACCATCAATTAATGAATAAAATCGTTTTTATAATTGTTGAGCGACCTTCCCAAAGGCACTAAACTTTGTTTATAAACCCGATTGGAACGGATGCCAATTTCTTCAATTGGCAGGAGGAAAAGCGGGGCTGAAAAGGCGAAAAGTTCCAAACCGCTCATTTCCAAAAAAAAAACGGTCTTTTGATGAAACAGATCAGGTTAAGAATCTTTATGCCTACTGCGTGGAAGTGAAGAATAGCTATAAGCAACCTAAAATATTTTTTAGAACGGATGCTTATTGAATGCTACCTGGCTCATTGCACTTTTTTCGTATAGCGCTATACACGATTTATTATATTGAGGATCAAAGTTTACTTCTCCTGGTTCCAACTTTTTAGGCACGTTGGTATTTTCCATAAAAAAGTAAACTTTGGTATTGCCATATTTTGTGTGGGGCATAATATTTCCGTAATCTTCCATTTCTTTCCAAATGCTGTCTTTTACTGTAACTACGTAAATTCTTTGCACTGGCCCTGTATTGTTCGCATTTCTGTATTTTACAATCTCCTTAAACCCAGACTTCATATCATCAATTCCGGGCTGGTTAAGCGTATCTTTTACAATAAAAAAAATCAGAATTAAAATACCAATAATAAGAATGTAGAATAGGGACTTTCTGCTCATGCTTACAATAAAGGCAATATTTTTTCCATAACTGTCAAGCCTTCGTCAATATGTTTTTGCTCTATACAAAGGGCAGGGCGGAAGCGGATGGTTTTATCACCACAGCCTAAAAACATCACATTATTTTCTATGCCTTTGCTGATGAAGTTATTTCTCATTTCCTTGCTTGGAAAATCAAATGAACAAAGTAAGCCTCGTCCACGAACATTGCTCATTATATCATATTTCTGAGAAAGTTTTGAAAGATTATCTTTCAAATAAGTACCAAGTTTCGCTGCATTTTCACAAAGGCTATCTTCTTCCAAAATTTGAAGAATTTGTGTAGAACGTACCATATCAACCAGATTACCACCCCAGGTAGAATTAATTCTGCTTGGAACTTTAAATACATTGGTTTCAACCTCATTAACCTTATTGCCAACCAAAATTCCGCAAACCTGCATTTTCTTGCCAAAGGCAACAATATCCGGTCTTGCTTTTTCGCTAAAATGCTGGTGGCACCAAAATTTGCCCGTTAAACCAACTCCTGTTTGTACCTCATCGTAAATTAAAAATGCTTCATTTTCATCAGCCAAGGTTTTTAATTGAATTAAAAATTCTTCGCGTAAGTGGTTATCTCCGCCTTCTGATTGGATGGGTTCAATAATTATTGCACAAATTTCATCTTTGTTCTCTGCAAAAGCCTTTTTTACCTGAGCAATAGAGATTTCTTCGGTTTTGATGGCATGGTCTAAATTGCTTCCTTCTAATGGAAATTTAACTTCAGGAATACTTACACGCGGCCAATCAAATTTGGCAAACCATTTTGTTTTATCGGGTAGCGTATTGGTTAAGCTTAAGGTATAACCTGTACGCCCATGGAAAGCACGTTCGAAATGAAGGACTTTAAATCCTTTTTCTTCTGAATAGCCTTTTGCAAAATTTTTCTGCACTTTCCAGTCCATAGCTACTTTAATCGCATTTTCGACAGCTAATGCACCGCCTGCAATAAAGAATGCGTGTGGCAAGTAATCCGGAATGCCAATTTTGGAGAACGTTTTAACAAACTGGGCATATTGTTGTGTGTATACATCAGAATTCGATGGATTGGCAATTGCTGCCTGAAGAAGGCTGGTTTTAAAAGCTTCATCATTGATCATTTTAGGATGATTATAACCCAAAGGAACTGAAGCAAAACAAGTAAAAAAATCGAGTAGTGTTCGGTTATATTTAGAATCGTAAATGTATGCCCCGTTACTTTTTTCCATATCATAAGTCAGGTCGAAACCATCAGCTAAAATATGTTTACTTAGAGCTTCATTAACTTGGTCTGCAGGTACTGTTAATTGGTACATAAATTCGGTTTTGATGTTTTTCAAATTTAGTTAAATGTGCCTAAAATCAAAATTTAAGCACTTTTTGTACCCGAACAGCAAAAAATAGGTTTAAACTGTTTAAAGTATGATTTTATCTTAAATTCAACATTTATGCAATAAAATGTGGAAAACTTTTTTAACAATAAGGACTCGAAGAGTGAATGCCTAAGAGATTTATGAACATGATTAGAGTTAATCTCTCTCCATTATTTTAGTATAAAACTATGCCCTTTTGTAATTTGATCAATAGTTATTGATAAATATCATTAAATCGGCAAATTTGCTTAATTTCTGTAGTATTAATCATAGGTTTTATTATGTTTGTGTATGGAATCGCTCAATAAAGTTCAAATGTTAAATACCTTTCTAGCTAAAGTGAAGCAATTGAGGGGGTTTGGTGATATGAATTCTTACTTCTTGGCTAGCCAATTTAAAGGTATAGATGAGAAAGTTAAAGAGAATGAAGTGAATGAAATCATTACAGAATTTTCATCTCCAGAAACCTTTGATGAAGGCAAAATACACTTCATCAATGGCATTAATGCCTTGCTAGAAGATATTTTACACAACTAGATTTTATTATATATACTTCTTATATTTTTAAAGCCCTTAGGATTTAACTAAGGGCTTTTTATGTCAGTTACTTTTCCAATAAACTTAAATTACCCCATTTGCAGTTCGAAATTGCAGATCGCTATACTCAGCCAGATTTTTGATCAGCTTCTGCGCAATTATGTTCCATTTGGTTCCGGCTTTTATATAAATATACACTGTACTTGGAAATTTAGGAGTACTTGGTTTTGAAAAATCAGGATTTGCCAACAAATCATCGGCATTTGTAAAAAAAGAATAAATATTAAAATCCTTTTCTCCAATAGAATTATTTAAAATTCCCTGTGTTAAGGTTTTCCCGATCGATATTTTTTCGACTTTGGTTTTCCCCTTAAACTTAGCTGTCCAATTATCTGGGGCCTTTGGTACACAAACAATTTTACCATAGCCTTCGGCCTTATTCTCATAAATAAACATGGGAACATTGCTGATTACTCTTTTTGTATCCTTTGATTGTAGAAAGCCCAGCCACGCTGTATGTACAAATTTAGAATCTTTAAAAAAATCTCTATTGATTGCAACATGCGGATTTGTCGTAATCGAGGGCGATTCTATATGAAAAGTTATTAGCATAAAAATGCCTATAAAGAACGATGGGATATTCATTTTGGTTATAGTAATTGAGGGATAATTCTTGCAAGTTATTACATAAAAAGCCTTTTTTTATAGCCTAAATGTACATTATGACGGTAAAAAGATTATCGGGTAGGTTTTGTTATTTGAGGTGCATTCATTTAAATACAATAGTGGTAACTTGATTTTGGTTATGCTGTAGTAGGTCAACAACTTTTATTATTAGCATGATTATACAGGGCTGTAGTTTTATCCATTTCAATTTGCGTTAGAAAGTAGAAAACGATAATTTTAAAGTGGTTATTGGCTAATTACTACTACAGGTTGTTAAATTTTTGTAATTAAATTAAACTTTAATTTATAAGAATTGTTGATGTTATTAATTAATTTCTTCGATAAAAAGTGCTTTGCTGTAACTTTTATAGATAGAAGAATAATTATTGTTGTCTATCCTTAAATTTTATAATAATCTGAAAGAAGATTAATATGATAATGTTACTGAGGATTTAATTAATATAAAAGTGATTTCAGCGCTTTTGGGCGAGAAACCTATTGTAAAAATGAATAAAGAATCCTATTATACTCAAAGCGATGCCTGCATGAAATTCTTGCTGACACCCGAAGAATTTAGAGAGATATTACAAGTACACGAAATAAGTCATATTAAAAAAGAAATTACACTGTTTACCGCTCCCGATACTTCGCCGCTCAAGGTGAAGGAAATTCATGTTGCCAAAAAAGATTTTGAGCTTGCTCTTGAAATTTACAGAAATGAATCGAACGTTAACAAATAAGTTAGGTATTTATTCCAGCTAGAATAAATTAATTCATCATTAGTTTGCTCTTCCCATCTTCTTTAAAACCAGATAGTGCGAACGCAAAGCAGCGCCAAAGGTTGTGCTTTCATGATAAGGCATTCCATACTCTAAGGCGGTTTGCTTTACAATTACAGAAATTTTGCCATAATGAATGTGACAAATCTTAGGAAACAGGTGATGTTCAATTTGTCTATTAAGTCCACCTAAGAAAAAAGCGGCAAACTTGCATTGTGTAGCGAAATTAGCGGTTGTTCGCATCTGATGTTCTGCCCAGGCTTCTTCCATATTTCCGTGAATATTTGGCGAAGGAAAGATTGTACCCTCAACTACATGTGCCAATTGAAAAACCAATCCCATGGTTAATCCTTGTGCCAAATGCAAGAGTATAAAACCAATGGTAATTTGCCACCAGGCAACATCCATAATTAATAATGGCAAGCCAATAAACATAAAGTAGTAAAGTGCTTTATAAAAGAATAGATTGAAGTATTCGATTCGCGGATGCTTACTTTCACATGCGCCAACACTTTTTTGAAAGAATTTTTTGTAGTCTTTTCTAAAAATCCAAGATAAAGATGCCAGGCTATAAAGTGGAAATGCATACCAATGTTGAAATCGTTGATGGGGTTTAAGTTCATCATCCTCAGAAATACGGATCAAACCCGGTGCAACTTCAATATCCTCATCATGCCCAGGTATATTAGTGTAGGTGTGGTGAACAACATTGTGCGTAATGTTCCAAACATAGGGATTTGCGCCAACCATGTGAAACAAAAAACTAAAAAACTGATTTACCGATCTGTGTTTCGAAAAGGAGTTGTGAATGGCGTCATGGCAAACATTAAAGCCAATAAAGGCCGAAGTAACTCCAAGCAAAATTGCCATCCCTGTTAAAATGATCAGGTTTAGTGGAGCAAGTAAAATTGAAAGATACAGGCACAAGAATATGGCTAAAAACAAAGTCGCTTTAAACCACATCGCAATATTGGCATGGATACTTTTGTTATGATCTTTAAAATGTGTATTAACCTTTTTTCTAACTTCCGAATAGAATGTAGCTCCGGTAGAGCAAGGAAATTTTGCTTTTGATTTCATGGAATTTTGGTGCTGTACTCATGTTCGCAGACCTTTAGTTCCAGGATCAGTAAGTTTTATTTTACAATTACTTTGGTTTGCAAGTTACACTTACTAATGCATAAACGAAAGTATAAAGTGTTTGGATTCTCGGCTTAGCAATTATAGCCAAATGTTTTAAATACGTGGCGATTCCTGATCTAAATTCGAAGGTTCAGATCATATATGTCGATAGATAAGATTTTATTTGAATCCGTAATCGAGAAAATTATCTTTTTGTGCGACAATGTATATATTAGGAAGATATATTTTTTAATTATTATGCGCTTGCATTAATGACGATCTCCCTTTATCACCTTAAATAAATGGAGCACTTGAGGAAAAAGGGCATCTATACTTTCGCTTGCGCCTTTTACTGATCCTGGAAAAGTCATGACCAAAGTTTCGCCAATTAAGCCTGCAACACCTCTTGATAACATGGCATAAGGCATTCGATTTTGACCATATTGCCTTGCCGTTTCCATTATTCCCTCTATTGGTTTCTCAATTAAGGGCAAAATCGCATCAGACGTAACATCTCTTGGCGATAAACCCGTCCCTCCGGTAAAAATTAAAAGCTGTACCTTTTTTGAAATCTGTTTAACCTGGTTTTGTATTAAATCAAAATCGTCAGCAATAATTTCATAATGAATGGTTTCTATTCCGAACGATTCTAGTTTTGCAATTATGGTCTTCCCCGATTTGTCTTCTCCCTTACCTGCAGAAATGGTATCCGAGCATACAATTACGGCAGCTTTCAAGGTTGCAAAATCTGCTTTGTTGAAATCTGTTTTGCCACCAGATTTTTTTAAAAGTTTAACGGATTCTATTTCTACTGCCTTATCAATCGGCTTAAGCATATCGTACATTGTTAAAGCGGTAACCGCAGCACCATGCATAGCCTCTACCTCAACTCCAGTTTTATAAATGGTGTGCACCTCAACAGAAATAATAACAGATAAATCTACTATTTCGTAAGTAATGGTGGTGAATTCTACAGGCAAAGGATGACAATCTGGAATAACATCACTTGTTTTTTTTACGCCTAATAATCCAGCTGCTCTTGCAAATTCAAATACATCGCCTTTAGGTACTTTTCTTTGTTTAATGGCTTCAATCGTTTCAACTTTAGATACGCGTACGGTTGCTGTAGCAATCGCAATTCGCAGTGTATTGGATTTGGCTGTGATGTTTACCATGTTATTTATTTTCTTTCCATTGATGTGACCCGTCTTCAAAAAGTTCTTTTCCCCAAATTGGCAATTCTGCTTTTAAACGCTCTACAACTTCCTCGCATGCATTAATTGCAGGTTTTCGGTGAGCCGATGAAGTGAAAACGAACAGACAAATTTCTCCGGCACTTACCCTTCCTAAGGATTGGTAAATGTGCATGCAGCTAAGTGGATATTTTTCGAAGATATTTTCTCGGATTTCGTGCATTTTTTCAAGCGCTAAATCTTCGAAAGCGGTGTATTCTATTGCGGAAACTGATTTTCCGTCAATTTCATCTTTTCTTACCTGACCCAAAAAAATACTATGTCCGCCAATCTCTGTTTTGGAGCTATGTTTGGCAATACTTTCTGAAATGAACGAAGGGCTTATTGCGCCGTTTACAAATATATTCTTGATTTTTTTATCGCTCATGATGCACTTGTGAAATAATTTTTCCAGCGGATAACACCACCTTTTAAACTGTAAATATTTTTCTTGTCGCCATATTTTTCATGAAGAAATTCAGCGGCCGCTAGGCTTCTAATTCCATGCTGACAAAGCAAAACGATATTTTCTTCTTCGATATCCTGATTCAAAAAACTCTGAAATACTGACATTGGTACCTGCTTGTAATCTAGCGGATTTAAAACAGGAACTTCGTAAGTTTCTCTAACATCTATTATAAGGGTTGAGTCTTTTTTCTGGAGATTTTCCAACTCTTTTATATCTATTTCGAGAACTTGATTAGGTGTAGATTCCAAACTGTAATTCATTTTTAAAAATTCATTCTCATTTTCGGGTAGTTTATAGGTTCCCGATGGAGATGAGGTGATGGTTATCTCGTAAAATTGTTGATTTAGGAGATTGTAATTTAAAATTTTATTAATCAAAGGTTCTCCAATTCCGGTAATTAATTTGATTGCCTCAGCAGCCATCATTGTTCCGATTATTCCTGGCAAAACGCCCAATACTCCATTTTCCGCACAATTTGGAATTTCTCCTTTGTTTGGTTGAATGGGAAATAGATCTCGATAATTTGTTTTTTCACCAACCGAACTTTCAATATTAAACACAGCAAGCTGACCTTCGTAGCCTGAAACCGCGGCAAAAACCAATGGCTTTTTTAGCAGTGCACAACCATCATTAATCAAATAACGAGATTCGAAATTATCGGTACCATCTATAATAAAATCATATTCGGAAAAAATCTCGAGGGCGTTTTCTTGCGTTATAAATTGCGAATAGGTTTCGAGTTTAACATTAGGGTTTATTGCATTTAATCTTTGAGCAGCAATATCTACTTTTAATTTTTCAATATCCGTTGTGCTGAACAGTAATTGCCGATGCAGATTGCTTAACGATACAACATCACCATCAACCAAACCGATTTTACCCACACCAGAAGCAACCAGATATTGTAGCGCCGGACAACCCAATCCACCAGCGCCTATAACCAGCACTTTGGCTTTGGAAAGTTTCTGTTGTGCTTCTTCTCCAAATCCCTTTAAAATTAACTGTCTATTGTATCTTTCGGTGTCCATTCGTAATGTTTATCCGCCAGAAAACGGAGGCATTATAGCTACTGTTGCCTGATCTGTAATTATCCTATTTTTCTGAATGATTTGCTTGTCTACAGCGAGTTTATATTTAATTTCGCTAAGCTGCGGAAATTTGTCTTCCAGATATTTTTTTAATCCATCCGTATCCGAAATCCCATCAATACTTAGTTTTTTAATGGTTATAAATTCGGCTATTTTACCAAAGCTTAACAATTCGATTTCCATTATACTAATTTACCTGAAGAATAGTGATTTTACTCAATCCTTTTACAAATCGTCTTCCAGTTGCTTTATCACTTGGTGTAATTAATGCGATGTTTCCTTTTTCGGTTTTAACGGGATCGGCATCAAAAGAGGTCAATACCAAAACATGATTTCCGGTATCTGAGTTGAAAATTTCGTTCCAGGAATATACCACCTTATAATTATCGGTTGCCGTACAAACGATGTAATATTCGCTTAATTTTTTCGGCGATTCTTCTGCAATTTGGATTTTAGAAAGTACATCCTTAAGTAGTACTCCCTTAATGTTTTTGATGCTGCTTTTGCGCTGTTGTAGGTGATTATAAATTACCATACTATCTAAACTGATGGTTTTATAGGCTTGTAATGATTGTAGATTTGCATCTAGGGGTTTTAAAACTTTGCCTTCAATAGTAAATTGTTTACTTTCTTGCGCCTGTACCTTTAAGCTTAAGAAAAGAATTGCGATGATTAAATATTTCATATTATGCATAAGTGAAAAGTAATTTATAAGCAGCCAGTGCGAGCACGCAGGCCAATACATTTTTAAGTATAGTTTGAGGAAATTTAAGTGCTCCAAAATAGGCGCCACATAAACCGCCAATAAAGGCTACAATAACATAGGCAATCATATCGCTATTAAAATTAATTCCTTTAACCAATTGACCGCCCAAACCTGCCACGGAATTAACAAATATAAAAGCTGCACTAATGGCCGCGGTTTGTTTTTGATCTGTCCATTTTAAAAGCAATAAAATCGGAGAGAGGATAATTCCACCGCCAATACCAATCATTCCCGAAAGTAAGCCGATTATTCCTCCAATTAATAAGGATAAAGCAAAGTTTGGATGCTTAAAATCTTTAGGGTCGGTGTTTTTAAAAAAGAAAAAACGAATAACCGGAATTAGTAATAAAGCACCTAAAATCTTTTTGTAAATGTTGCTGTCAATTGCCATTGTACCTCCAACAAAAGAAAGTGGGATGGAGGCCAGTGCAAAAGGCCAAAACGTTTTCCATTTAAAATGCCCACCTCTATAAAATTGAATAAAGGAAACGGAAGAGACAAAAAGATTCAACAATAAAGCTGTAGGTTTCATAACCAATGGCGAAATGGCAAAAATGGCCATTAGGGCCAAATAACCGCTAGCGCCACCGTGTCCTACAGATGAATATAAAAAAGCAACAATAAATAATAAACTAAAAAATAGTAAAATTTCTGCTTGCATAAAGGATTATTCAGGGATTAGTAAAATATTTAGGGTTGTATCTTTTTCGAAGTGGTCGCTGTCTTCATCTAAACAGATCAAGCAGTTTGCATATGCAAATGAACTTAAACGGAAAGATTCCTGAGCGCTTAAAGGGGTTGCGAGACCATCTTTATAAGTGCCTTTTAAAAAATGGGTTAATCCAGCAGGTTTATGGTAGGCGTCAGTCAGTTTTGCACTTATTTCTTTTACTGGATTATTTTTGTGAGCCATTTGATAAAGTGCGGGCAATACATAATTGTAAAAGCAACTTAATACTGATGAAGGATTTCCTGGGAGTCCAAAAACGGGTTTATTATCTTTCATTCCAAAAAAGAGCGGTTTACCCGGCTTCTGTTTTACTTTATGGAAAATCTGGTTAACCTTACACAGGCGAGAAGCTTCGAGAACGAAATCGTAGTCGCCAACACTTACGCCACCGGTAAGCAAAACCACATCACTTTTTTTAAGTGCTTGTTCTAAAATCCCGCTCAAAATTTCAAGATCATCATCTGCACTAATTACTTCAGCTTTATAGATACCGGCTTGCTCCAATGCAGCTTTTAGTGAATATGAATTTGATTCGTAAACCTGCCCAAATCCAAGTGTTTCGCCAGGGGCACAAAGTTCTTTTCCGGTAACAATTATAGAAACTGTGGGCAAAGGGTAAACAGAAACTTCTGTAATTCCGATGCCTGCTAAAAAACCTATTGCTGCCGGACTTAAAAAACTGCCTTTGTGCATGGCCAATGTACTGGCCTTAATTTCTGAACCAATTCCTCTAACATTTAGCCCAACTTGGAGGCGATCATCCAAGATGGATATTCTACCATCATTTAAAGAAATCTTTTCCTGCATTACTACCGTATCAGCGCCATCTGGAAGCGGTGCGCCCGTAAAAATTCTTGCAGTTTCTCCTTTTTTAATAGTTAAAGCATTTGAACTACCCGCAGCCATTTCTCCATGCACGAAAAGAGGTAAATCCTTATCTTCAAATCGAATCGCATAACCATCCATAGAAGATTGTCTGAATGCCGGAATATCAGCAATTGCAAAAACATCTTCAGCTAAAATATGCCTGCTGGCTTTTTCTATAGGTAATTTAACCGCATCTAACGTAGAAATATTTTCGGCAATTAAGGCTTTAGCTTCGGCTACAGTTATCATCCTTATTAAGATTATCCACCAATGGTGATCATGCTTCTATTCATTAATAATTCGGCATCAATGTTTTCAAAATGTGTATGAAGTTGACCGCCAAGTTCTTTTTCTTTAGCCCAAATGGAAGATTTAATGAGGGGCAAAACTTCTTCACCGGCACGTAAAGCTGTTAAAAGATCGGTTTCTCCTTTTGAGAATAAACAATTTTTAAGTTTGCCATCGGCAGTTAAGCGCATGCGATTACAGCTGCTGCAAAAGGGAGATGTCATTGTGCTAATTACAGCAAAAGAGCCATCGTGGCCGGGGACCATAAAGCTTTTAGCGGTATCGTGTGGCGCAGCCTTAACAGGAAGAATTGTATATTCTTTTTCGATTACAGCTAAAATTTCTTCAAGAGAAAAAAGCTTATTGCTGGTCCAACGGTTTCCGCTAAAAGGCATAAACTCTATAAACCGAACTTGAATGGGATTATATTTCGTCCATGCGATAAAATCCAAAATTTCATTATCGTTTAGGCCTTTCATTACCACCATATTTAGCTTCACGCCAATTTTATGTTGCAATAAAAGTTCGATATTGCTTTTAACCTGATGAAAAACATCACGTCTGGTAATCGTAAAAAACTTTTCAGGCTGTAAAGTATCTAAGCTGATGTTTATGCTTTTAATGTTTGCTGCTTGTAAAACAGGTAACATTTCATTAATTCTTGTTCCGTTGGTTGTAATGTTTAATTCTACGGGAAGTTTGCCTAATGCTTCGATAATTTTGGCTGCATCTTTTCTAACTAAAGGCTCACCACCAGTAAGTCTTATTTTTTTAACCCCTTGAGCAACAAAAATCTCTGCCAATCGGATAATTTCATCAGTCTGCATCAATCTCGATGCTGGTGTAAAATCATAATCTTCTTCTGGCATACAATAAAAACAGCGAAAATTGCAATTATCTGTTAAAGAGATGCGCAGATAATCGTGTACCCTACCAAATGAATCCTCTATCATACGTTTACCCGCTTATTTATGGTTCTGTAAATTTAAGTAATCTGATTGAGTATCTATATCTATTTCCCCATTTTCAAAAGGAACCGAAACAAGATCATTTGGATAAACGTGAAGGATCTTTTTAGCACCTTCTTCACCAGTTAACCCTTTTAAATCGCCAAAGTATTTTTTATCGAATAATACTGGCGTACCGATTATATTTTGATAATGGCTGGCGACAATACCTTTATTGGTATTGTTTTTTGCATCAATAAGTGAATCAAATATCGTTCTGCTAATAAATGGTTGATCGCAAACTGAAATAATGATACTTTCGATTTTATTGTTGAAGTTTAGCAAAGCTGATAATCCGGCATTTATGCCAGAAGCCATTCCAGTTTCCCAGCTTTGGTTATCCACTATCAGAATCTTTTTATCTTTTATTTCCTGCTGGATAAAGTCTGAATTTGATCCGGTTACCACAGCAATGACCTGAATTTTTGCGTTTTCTGCTTCTTCAATTACATGTGAGATTAATGTTTTTCCATTTAACTCCAACAATTGTTTCGGGCGACCCAGTCTGGACGAATTTCCGGCGGCAAGAATAATGACTCCTGTATCCATTAGTTTTCGAGTTTTTCTGCACCAACATGAATCGGTGCATTTTTATCCCTTAAGGTTTTTCCAGATCTTCCTGCAAAAACGGCTCTAATTTCAGATACGATCGAAATCGCAATTTCCTCAGCAGTTTCTGCCCCAATATCCAGTCCAACAGGCCCGTGAACATGGCTAAGATCTCTACTTTCTTCAATCTGAAGTTCATCCAGCATCCTTATCAGTTTTTTCTTCGGACCAAGAACACCAATATAAGGCGTTTTAATTTTCAATAATCCAGCTAATATTGCCAAATCGTAATTATAGTTGTGGCTCATTAATACAATCGCTGTCCGTTCATCTATTTCAATTTCATTGAGCAAGGCATCAGCCTTATTAACCAATATTCGATCTGAGTTTGGAAAACGTTGAAGTGTAGCATGTGTTTGCCGACCATCTGCTACAGTAATTTGCCAGCCCAATACGGATGCAATTTCTACAAGTGGCTGAACATCGTTACCTGCACCTGCAATAATTAGCGAAATGGGTGGCGTTATAAATTCTAGAAAAGCATCGAAGTTTTGGCCATTAATAACGTACGATTCAAATCTTGACATTTTAAGTTTTAATACATCAAATGCATCATTTTTTAATGAGCCTGAAACCTCTTCAGCAACTTTTTCTAAACAATCATTTTCTCTGAACAACATTACCGAACCCGGTTGGCTTTTATCATCAAGTGAAAAAAGAGTCGAAATTACGCAGTTTTCTCTTCGGGCGTTGGCGGTTTTTAGTAATGCGATTGGATTTAGACCATCACCCTTTATGATAGGTTCGAAAAGAATATGTACAATGCCATTACAGCCAAGCTGAACACCAAATTTAGCGTCATCTTCGTCCATACTGTCATAGGTAACCAAACGATTTTCTTGTTGATTAATGGCTAAAAGTGCTTTTCTAAGCGCATCGCCTTCTAAGCAACCGCCACTTATGGCCCCTGTTAATTGTCCATTTTCGCAAATTAACATTCTTGCCCCTGGTCGGCGATAAGAAGATCCTTCTACCCGTACAACCGTAGCAAGTGCAGTTTTTAAGCCTGCCTTTTCTGCCAATTCGTAGCTTTTTATGATATCCTTGATCTCTTTCATTAGGGTAGGGATGTAATAACCATTTTGATATTCGCAATTTAGATATAAAACTTACAAAAGTTTATCGAAATGAATGGGAAATTCATTAATTCTTTTGCCCGTTGCGTTAAAAATAGCATTTGCAATAGCGGGCGGCATGCCAACCAAACCGATTTCGCCTATGCCCTTACTTCCCAATTCGTTCACAATCTCATCTTTTTCTTCTACAAAAATCACATCCAAATCATGAATATCAGCATGAACAGGAATATGATATTCCCCTAAATTTTGATTCATATATTTCCCAAAGTGATGATCGGAAATGGTTTCTTCTCTCAAAGCCTTACTTATACTCCAAACCATTCCACCTAAAATCTGACTTCTGGCTGTTTTCGGATTGATTATTTTTCCTGCAGCAACAGCCGTTACAGCTCTGGTTACATTAATTATACCCAGTTCTTCATCAACTTCAACCTCTACAAATGCTGCGCTATGTGCTGCTCTCGAATGTTTTTTAAGCTTTAATAGGTTGGGTACATTGAAGTTTTTCGTTTTAATTGGCTTTCCCCCATTGGCTAGAATGAGATCTTTGATGGAAATTTCTTTTGATAAATTTAACCTCAATCGGATAAATCCATTTTGAAATACTACATTATCTAGTTCTGCACCTTTGAACGCTGAATTGGGAAGTCTTTGAGCGATTTTTAGCAGTTTTTTACGCATTGCTTCTCCCGCAGCTTTAATTGCCGATCCTACTGTTGAAACGGTAAATGATCCGCCTTGAATTGGTGCAAATGGCATTTTACTATCACCATATTCGAATGAAACCATACTAAGGGGTAATCCTAATTCATCTGCAGCAATCTGTGACATTACTGTTAGCGTACCGGTTCCAATATCGGTTACCGCACTTTTTACAATTAATCTTCCTTCGGTAGTTAAAATTGCTTCTGCTCTCGCGGGCAAAATCATAGATTCCCAAACGCCTGTGGCCATTCCATAGCCAACTAATTTATTCCCTCTACGCATACTTCTTGGCTCTGGATTGCGGTTTTCCCAGCCGAATTTTTCTGCACCTTGAATAAAACAGGCTCTTAGTTCTTTACTTGAATATGGACGGTTTACACTTTCATCCCGATCTGCATAATTAATCAACCTAAATTTTATGGGATCAATTTCAGCCTGATGTGCAAGATCATCTATAGTACTTTCTATGGCATGAAGGCCGGTACAGCCTCCAGGTGCTCGCATATCAATAGGGGTGAACACATCCAGCGGAACCAAATTATATTCCATTTTAGAATTGGGGCTTGGATATAACATTGGTGCCCAATTCACTACGGTTTCCGTATAATCTTCATGTAGAGAAGTCTCCCCAATAGCTTCATGATACAATGAGGTTATTTTGCCATTTACATCTGAGCCAAATGTTGTTTTTTGAATAGTTGGCGGTCTATGTCCGAAAGTAAACATCTGGCTTCTATCCAATGTTACACGAACATTTCTTTTAAGTTCTAATGCCGCCATTACAGATAGAAAGAGCTGGTATTGTGGCCTTAACCCAGCACCAAAAGCGCCACCAACATATGGAGAGATTACCCTCACATCTTTAAAGTGAAGGCCGAAAACGTTGCCAACATATAATTGACAATTTATAGTGCCCTGTGTTTTATCGTAAATGGTTACTTTGCCTTTACCTTCATAAACGGTTGTTGTAGCAAAAAGCTCAAGTGGATTATGATGTTCAGTACCATGGGTGAAATCTCCCTTTGCTGTAAAAGCGGCTGCATTAATTGCTAAATCCACATTGCCTTTTTCTTTTGGTGGTGGTGGTTTTAGCATGGTTGCTAGTCCGGGTTGTGGTTTTCTGGCCTTCGATAAATTTGCCTGAAGATGGGTTGAAAACTTTTCTTCTTTGTAAACGGCCTTTAAAAGAGAGGCCGCATATCTGGCCAATTCAAAGGTTTCGGCTACGATTAATGCAATGGGTTGACCATTATATTTTATTTCGGGTTTATGTAGTGGCCTAAAAGGAGATCCCGGAGGGGCATCCATATCCGAATATTGCATATCAAACCAAGCCAATGAGGGCCGGTTTTCGTGAGTAAAGATTTCTATTATACCGGGTATTTTTTTAATCTCATCGCTATTCATACTGATGATTTTACCCTTGGTAATCGTGCTGTTTACAACATAGCCATAAAGTAAATCCGATACATTATACTCACCTGCATATTTGGCTGCACCAGTTACTTTCAAGTGTCCTTCCAGCCGGCTTATGGGCTGACCTATTAATGGTTTTATAGACATATCATTTTTAATAAGTATAAAAATTATGCTGATGGTTGTGCACCAGGCAATTGCGAAGAAGGGTTGAGTGCCATTAAACAGTTTCGAATTATGGCTCGTTTGGCAAGTTCTATTTTAAATGTATTAAACTCAAAGCCTTTTGCACCTTGTAATATTATTTCTGCGGCTAAAGAAAAATTTTCTCTTGTTGGAGCCTTTTCCTGAAGAAAATCTTCTGCTTCCTGAACCCGCCATGGTTTGGAAGCCACACCACCTAAGGCAATTCTAATTTCTTTTATTGTATCGTTTTCCAGTTCCATTGCCGTGGCAACAGAAACCAGCGCAAAAGCGTAAGAATTTCTATCGCGGAGTTTTAAGTAAGAATAGTTTTTTTCAAAACCCTTTGCCGGCAGTTCAATACTTGTAATTAGTTCATTCGGCAAAAGATTATTATCCAACTCCGGTGTGTCATCCGGCAGGCGGTGAAACGCTGAAAAAGGAATTCTTCTTTCGCCCTCCGATCCGGTAACACAAACAGTAGCATTCAAGGCTGAAAGCGCCACGCACATATCTGAAGGAAATACCGCAATGCAATGTTCACTTGTTCCAAGTATGGCTAAATTTCTATTGTAACCATTTATTGCTGAACAGCCGGAGCCAGGTTCGCGTTTATTGCAAGGTGTATTGGCATCGTAAAAATAATAACACCGGGTTCTTTGTAGCAGATTTCCGCCATTAGTTGCCATGTTCCTAATCTGCGCTGAAGCCCCGGCAAGAATCGCTTTTGAAAGGAGTGGATAGCGTTGCTCTATAATCGGATGATAGGCAGTTTCTGCATTTGTTGCGAAAGCATTAAGCAAAACCAATCCATCTTTTTCGGTAACCACCTGATTTTTAATGGAATTTACATCCACTAAAGAAGAAACCCTTAATAAATTATATTTTAAAAGATCAATTAAGTTTGTTCCTCCAGCTATAAATCTGGAATCCGTATGATTTGATATTTTTTCAACAGCATCTGCAATACTTTCACTCTTATAAAAATCAAAATCATTCATAACTACCTCCATTTTTAACTTCCATGATTGCGTTTATGATATTGGTATTAGCACCACAGCGGCAAAGGTTTCCACTCATTAGCTCTTTAACTTCAGCTTCAGTATTGGCTTTTCCTTCAGCCAACATACCTATGGCGCTACAAATTTGCCCAGGTGTACAATAACCGCATTGAAATGCATCATGCTCAATAAAAGCTTTCTGGAGTGGGTGTAAATCTCCTGATGGAGCTATTCCTTCGATGGTTGTAATTTCCGAGCCGTCTTTCATTACAGCAAGTGTAAGGCAACTCAAAATTCTCTTGCCATCGCAAATTACCGTACATGCACCGCATTGACCATGATCACAGCCTTTTTTTGTTCCCGTTAAATCCAGATTTTCCCTTAAGCAATCAAGCAAGGTTACCCATGGCTTTAAAACAAGCGATTTATCTTCGCCATTTATCTTCAGGCTAACTGTCGAAGCATTTTTTGCGTGCGAAATTGGTTTAGTGGTTTCAGTAAGCATAAAGGATGTTTTGTTAGTTCCCAATATCTTGCTAACACCAAAAATGGACTTTAAGTTTTCTACTGTGAGGTTAAAAATTTCTTTTTAATAGCAGAAGAGCTCAATAGAGGTGATCTCATCGATTTGGTTGAATTTAAAGGGTAAATTTAGTGAAGGTAACTTTAAAGATAAGTTGATAATTAATTCTATATATACTGTCCTTTTTCTAACAAGCCGATAAGATTTGTTTGCGTTTTTATAAACTGATCCTTTAAATCGATCATTTTATTTTTTTCCGCAATAAGGTGTTTTAAGCGTTCGATTTCTTGGGCAGACTTTTGCTTGGATTGCGTTTGTATTTTCGAAAATGCCTTGCTCTCCTCATAGTAGTGAAAGAAATTATAGTTCAGGATTTCGGAAATGTTCATTAGCAATTCAGTATCGATAGAAGCACTATTTAAAATATCCTGTGCTTTAACCTTGCTGATTTTAAGTTCTGTAGCAAGAAATGCACTAGATAAATCTTGCCTTTTCATTTCTTTCCAAATCATTAAACCTATGTGAACACTCATGTTGGTTAATTCCTTTAATTCTATGAAATTAGGAAAAACAAAAGTGACTTAGATTATTTTTTTCTAATGATAATTAGTCTAAATATGTTATTGGCTTTAAGACCTTCAGAAGAAGGTTAAGATTTAATTCTGCATCACTTTCACAAATAGAAAATTAAAACATATCCTTTGCCCGATACAGATTATCTGTAGACTGCAAAATTTTATCTCTAAGCTTCGGATTATAATTGGGATGCTTTTTTAAGAAATCGCTAACAACCTGATACGCCTCTTTGGTTTGATAATTTCCAAAAATTGCAGAAAGCCAAGATTGCGGAAAAAAAATATCTCCTGTTTTTTGAATTTCCTCTAATAAATTTAAGCTTTCAGGAAGATATTTTGATGATGTTGCTTGTCTTAAAGGATGGTGCAGATACGAAAGTGCTGCGGTTACCCAAGCTTCTTTTTGACGGTTTTTGCGTTCTCGCAGGCTATAAAAAAAGCTATCTCTTTCCGCAACATTTAGAGATAGGGCCGGCGTCAGGAAAATCAATCGATTTTTGCGATCGATATTCGTTGTGCGTTCTAATTGTTTTTTTAAAACGGCTGTAGCCGTATCCGATTTTAGTGCAATAGATAAGGCCATCGAAGTGTAATCATCATCAATTAATTTTACTCCTGATGGTGCCTGTTGTTTCTCCCAAATGTTGTATATGGTTTTAGATGCATCAGCGCTTAAATAAATATTCTGATAGGTGCCAAATAGAATCTTTTTATTATTTGGAAGCGTTTGGCTTTCCATCGAAGTCCAAAGTGCTTTCTCTAAAGTAGAACTGAACGCAAGCCTGTCTTTTGGCGAGGTAAAAGTCCAGTAAATATTAGAGATATAACCTGTTAACAGCCTAAGATTCATCTCGTTTTTTTCTATTCCGATTCCCTTGGTAAATGTTTTAAGCAACTCAGCAGAACTAAAAGACTTACCTGCAAGAACACTTTCGTAAGCATTAATATAGGCTGATGCACGCTCCAATGGATTTTGTAAACGAAATACATTCTCCATCATGGTTTTATCAATTGGGAACAGCCCATAACCCATTCCATCGGCATTAAAAAGCATGTAAATTGGCTTTTCCAAGCCTTGAGCTAATTTTAAATCTAGTGTTTCGCCCTTAATATTTACAGGAATCGTTTTGCTAAAAGTTGGATAGAATAATTTTATGCTGAATGTTTGAGGCCAAATGCGCTGAGCACCAATTTCTGGTTTTTGGTTTATGGTTAAACTGCTGATTTTATTTCCTCTATAAACAATTTTGTAATCAAAAACAGGTCGACCAGGTTGATTAACCCAAACCTTGTTCCACGCGTAAAGATCAGTTGTGCTGTATTTGCTCAAAATAGAAATCAGATCGTTCCATGTTGCATTTTTGTAGGCATATTTTTTTAAATATTCTCTTATGCCTTTTTGAAAGTTATTCGCACCCATTAACTGTTCCAATTGGCGCATCATAATCGGTGCTTTGTGGTAAATAATATTGCCATACATAGAACCGGCATCTTGAAGATTATCCAATTGTTGCCTAATCGGGTTTGCGCCCAGCGTACGGTCTATGCCATACGCTGCGGGGTAATGATCTTGAAGAAACTTAAGGTCGAAGGTTTTTTTACCCATCAATTTTTCAGTAACCTTATCAGCCATAAAATTGGCAAAAACCTCTTTCATCCAAACATCGTTAAACCATTTCATCGTTACCAAATCTCCAAACCACATATGTGCCGTTTCATGCGAAATTAGATTAGAGCGTGATATAAACTGATCTTTCGTAGCACCATCGTCCAAAAATAAGCTCGATGATTTGTATTGAACTTCTCCAGGGTGCTCCATGCCACCAAACTGAAAATCGGGAATGGCAACAAAACCAACTTTCTGAAAAGGGAAGGGGATGCCTGTCCATTCTTCTAAAAAATTAATCGCATCGCGATGGGCTATAAAAACCGAATCAACGCTAAGCTTAATTTTATTTACATCGGTTTCCCGATGTAGAAATTCCATATTTCGGTTTCCAATCGTTTGGTTTACATCTGTATATTTTCCTGCCGTGAAAGAGAAAAGATAGGTTGGCAATTTATCTGAATTGGCAAAATTGTAGGTTATATTTCCATCGTTAATAACAGAATCCCTTTTAAGTCCGTTAGCAAGAACCTTCCAGTCTTTGGGAACAGTTAAAGTCAACAGAAAATTTGCCTTTAAATCTGGTTGATCAAAACAAGGGAAAACCGTTCTGGCATGATCAGGTACAAATAGGGCATACAGATAATCATTATTTCTATTTAGAGATTCATTTCCAGCGGTAAAATTTAAATCAATTTTATTTGTTGCCAAACGAAGGTATTTTTCATCGATGATCAAATGTTCGTTTTTCCAATTGATGGAAATTTTTGTTCCATTTACTGCAATGCTTTTTACATGATCGGCACTTTGTTTAAAATCCAATTGCAAAGCTTGCTGAATAGAACTCAAATCAAAAGAGATCTGCTCGGAGGCAGGTATCTCCGCATTCCTATCGGCCGGGATATTAAACTCGAGCTTATATTTGATGTTCGAGATCACCGTACTGCGGAATGTAGCTAGATCTAGGGAAACGCCAGGTTCAATATTTACAGACTTTTGGCTTTTCTGAGCAAACGCTACAGTATGTGCAAGAAGAATCGGCAAGAAGATTTTAAAGGATAATTTCATTTTAAGTAATATTTAAGAATGAAGCATTTGCAGGATGGTTCCATAACCCATCCAAATCATTATTGCAACAACGCCGGCGCCAGCTAAAGTAAGCCACAAAGGCTGTTTATAACTTGATATAATTTTGGTTCGATAAGCGGCAATTAACATAACGCCTAACGCAATTGGTAAAATTAAACCATTAATGGCACCAACGGCTAACAAAATCTTTATCGGTTTTCCGATCATTACAAAAATGAAACAAGAAACCAATATAAACACGATAATAATTGCTCTGTTAAATTTTAGTATTAAAGGGTGAAAACTTTTAATGAAGGATATTGAAGTATAAGCAGAACCAACCACAGAAGAAATGCCTGCTGCCCAAATTACAAGTCCGAATACTTTATAGCCAAACTGTCCGCTAGCCAACTGAAAAACAGATGCCGCAGGATTTGCAGGATCTAAACGTACTCCCGTGCTCACTACTCCAAGCGCAGCAATAAAAAGGAGTAAGCGCATTAAAGATGCTAAACCTATAGCGCTTAACGCACCTCTATTTACCGCTGGAAGATTTTCAATTCCGGTTTGCCGGGCATCCAATAAACGATGGGCGCCAGAAAAAGTAATGTATCCGCCAACGGTTCCGCCAACTATGGTTAGCACTGCTGTAAAACTGAAATGAGTTGGGTTAACCGATCGAATCGCTGCCTCTGCCAACGGCGGATTACTGATATAAGCAATAAACAGGGCAAGCATTATTTTTAATAAACCCATTGTCTTTGCGAAAGCATCCATGGCTTTGCCTGCTTCTTTATAAATGAATATTCCAATGGCTAAAACGGCACTAATTACTGCGCCTTGACCAACATTAATGCCAAATAAAACATTCAGTCCTAAACCTGCGCCTGCAATATTGCCGATGTTAAATGCAAGCCCGCCTAAAAAAACCAAAAATGAAAGAAAGTAACCCAATCCTGGAAAAACCTTATTTGCAATATCTTGAGCTGGCTTGTCTGCCACCGCAATAATACGCCAGATGTTAAGTTGTGCAACGGCATCAAGGATGATGGAAAGTAAAATAACGAAAGCAAAGCTGGCACCCAACTGTTCGGTAAAAACAGCTGTTTGCGTTAAAAAACCTGGTCCAATGGCAGAAGAAGCCATTAGGAAAGCTGCGCCAATTAATACACTCCAATTGTATTTCTTTTTCATGATTTCGGCGCTTTAATCTCGATGCCTTCGGCCTTTAATTTTGCTGAAATGTTTTTCGCGAAATCTACCGCATGTACACCATCACCATGTAAACAAAGGGTTTCGGCCTTTAGTGGAATTATATTTTTATTTACCGAGATTACCTGCTGTTGTTTTACCATCATCAAAACCTGTTCAATGGATTCTTGTTCATCGGTTATTAAGGCATTTTCCTGATTTCTTGGTGTTAACGAACCATCATCCTGATAACTCCGATCTGCAAAAACTTCTGATGCGGTAATTAAACCGATCTGTTTTGCAGCCTGAATCATTTCGCTTCCGGCTAAAGCATACAAAATTAATGTTGTATCAAAATCGTGTATTGCCTGAGCAATTGCTTTAGCTAGTAATGCGTCTTTAGCGGCCATATTATAAAGTGCGCCATGTGGTTTAACATGGTTTAGTTTGCCATTAGCCACTTTAACAAAACCAGATAAGGCGCCAATTTGGTATAACGTAATTTGGTATGCCTCTTTCGGAGAAATTTTCATTTCTCTTCTGCCGAAGCCTTGAAGATCGGGTAGGCCTGGATGTGCACCTATGGCAACGCCTTTTTTAACCGCCATATTTACCGTGTGTTGCATTACTTCAGGATCACCGGCATGAAAACCGCATGCGATATTTGTCGAAGTAATATAATCCATCAGAATATCATCATTTGGCATAGGGTAATTGCCAAATGCCTCACCCATATCGCAGTTAAGATCTATGCTTTGCATCAAAAAAAAGTTTTTGTATGGTTAAAATTTAGAATTAATTGCAAGAGTAAGTCTGGCTAATTCTTTTTCACGCTCAATATACAGGAATTCTGCATCTTCTTTACTGATTTCTGAAAAACGAATATGATCTCCTGGCTTTAACTGAGCACATAAAGGTAAATCTACCGAAGCAACTTGAGCAATCCGTGGATAACCGCCTGTAGTTTGGCAATCGGCCATTAATAAAACCAGATTTCCGCTTCCGGTAACTTGAATTGTTCCAGGAAAAACAGCAGTACTTAATAATTCCTCATTTTTAATTCGGTTAATTTTATTTCCTTCTAAATGATATCCCATTCGGTTACTGTTTAAACCAATTGAAAATGAATCGGATAGAAATCCAATTATCGACTGACTGTCAAACCAGGTAAATTCTCTTGCAGGAACAACCCTAATCGTTTTATGGTCTTTTGGCAACAATAAGGCTTTTGGAATGCTCCACTGTAAATATTTAATAGTATTTCCTCTTAACCTGTTCAAAATCGATATCGACGTTTCACTTAAATTTTCCGAACTTTTTAAATGATCGCCAGTTTTTAATATTCTCCCTTCATAACCACCAAAAGCTGCAGTCAAGTATGTGCTTTTACTTCCCAAAACTTCTGGCACGTTCCAGCCACCAGCAATGGCCAAATAAGTTCTTGCACCGTCTGGATTATTAATCAATTTAATTACAGTTTCTGCTAGAACAAAAATTGGTCGCTCAGTTGGGAGTTTTTCTCCGTTGGCATAAATGGTTGCCCCATCACCAGCATAAGCGATTAAAATTTCGGTTTCTGCTTTAAATTCTGCGGCTGCGTAAGTAAATTCTATAACAGCATCACCCTCTGAATTACCAACTGCTTTGTTTGCGATTCGTGCAGAAAGCTGATCCATTGCGCCAGAAACCGGGATTGCTTGATTTAGGTAATCCATTCGGCCAAGATCTTGTATTGTGCTTAGTACTCCTGGTTTTAAGATGCAGATTTCCATATTATTTTCCAGATAAATGCTCAAATTCTTCTAAACCAATTGGTTTAAAAATTACTTGATTGCCTGCCTTTAATAATGAGGGCTGTTCCCGTTTTGGATTAAACAAGACAGTTGGCGTTCTCCCGATGATTTGCCAGCCCCCGGGTGTTTCCAAAGGATAAACCCCTGTTTGTTCGCCAGCAATTCCAACCGCACCAGCAGGTACAATTGCCCGTGGGTAAGTTTTTCTGGGAGTTGTGAGTCGCTTATCCATTCCACCCAGATAAGGAAATCCGGGTACGAAACCGATCATGTAAACCTTATAGGTTACGGAACTATGAATATTTATAATTTCATCATGACCAAGTTTTGTATGTAAGGAAATCTCATCCAAATCAGGCCCAAAATCTCCACCATAATAAACGGGAATGGTGATGGTTTCTTCCTTGGAAATAGATCGGTTTTCTTTTAAAGTTTTGAGATTATGTAAATAACTGGATATTTTATCAAAACAGGTAAGCCCTTCTAAATCTGTTAATAAAACCACTAATGGATCGTAAAAAACAGTAAGCGTAGCATAAGCCGGAACAGTTGTATTAAATCCTGCAAAGGGATTTTGATGTATCAGGCTGTTAAACTTTCTAATCTCTTGGGCTAAACTTTCACTTATTTCATTTCCAAAACTTATGGTAACCGCCTGTTCGCTTAGATAATAAATCTCAAAATTTGGGGTGCTTAAAAGATTAGGTAATGCTGCTTCCATTGGTTGCATTAATGGTTTCGATTGATATAATATAAGGGTTTAAGATAGTAGTTTATAATTTAATCCTTTTGCTAAATAATTAAAAATTTGATCTTGGTTTTTAAACGCTTTAGAGCCATAAAGGATGTTAAAAAACAAGAGCAGGCTATCCAGCACTGCTCTTCATCATTAACTAAATTACTAAAATTAAATGCTGAAGGCCTTCTACTACCTTCAGTTTATTTTGATCTGTTATTGGATGGTGTTAAGCCACTTTTTCAGAAATTTTTATAATTCGATTGAAGCCTACAAGGGCATCACCATTATTTTACTGGAATACTAAATTCTACGGTTTCTGGCGGAAGACACTGTTTATCATTGCATACCATGAATTCTACGCTTCCCTTTACAGCAACATTTTTGCCATTAAGCTTAACTTTCTGTTGAAAGACTACCGAATTTTGAAAGTAGCTTACATCCATTTTAAATGTTGATTCGAATTTGGTAATCGGTTTTGGTTCTATTGTTTTTCCAACTAATGTATATGTTTTTGATGCTGGAAAAGCAAAGGTTGTTTTTACCGGGCCACCATCTTTAACGGTTTGTGAATAAAGATGCCAGCCTTCGTCAATAACGGCTTTGATGTATACGGTTGCTTCGGTAGCACTTGTTTTTTTCGCTGCATAACTCCAGGTTACCGGTTTTAAAATCTGGCTGTAAGCGCTTACACTGAATAGCGAAGCGATGCAAAATAAGATTGTAATCTTTTTCATTTTGTGGTTTTTTTGGTTGGTTTTTAATGTAATCTGCTGAATGCCTGATAATCTACAAATTCAATATCAGGTGTTAGATAACCGGCTATAATGGGTTCTACTTTCATTAAATCGGTGCTTAAATATTTTTTGTTGCTATCAGAAAAGATGGTTACAACACAACTGTTTTTGCCTAATTGCTGTTGAAGTTTTATGGCTCCGATTACATTTGCGCCAGATGAAATTCCAACCGCCAGACCGAGTTTGCCCGCAAGTTTCTGTGCCATTAAAATTGCATCTCCATCATTAACCTGAACAACTTCATCAAGTTCTTTTAACTTTACAATCTCCGGAATAAATTCATCAGAAATTCCCTGGATTCTGTGACTGCCAACTTTATAACCTGTTGTTAACGTTGGCGATTCTGATGGCTCCAGAGGATGAATCTTAATGTCGGCTTTTTGTTTTCTAAGATAGTTCCCTACGCCCATTATTGTTCCGCCAGTTCCAACGCCAGCTACAAAAGCATCTGGACAAAGGTTTTTTAAGCGCAACTGCTCCCAGATTTCTTTTCCGGTGGTGTATTCATGCGCTTCGGGATTGGCTGTATTTTCAAATTGTTTGGGTAAGAAAATGTTGGAATTATTTCTTGCCATCCACTCAGCAAGTTTTATGCTTCCAATAAATCCACCTTCTTCCTTGCTTACAAGAACAATCTCTGCACCTAAACTTTTTATAATGTCCATGCGCTCTCTGCTCAGCCAGTTCGGCATAATAATCCTAACTGGGTGGCCAAGGGCTTTGCCAATTGCCGCAAAAGCAATTCCGGTGTTGCCACTGGTTGCCTCTGCAATTTCATCACCTGGTTTTATTGTACCATCAGCATAGGCTTTCTTTAAAGTGTAAAGCGCCATTCTATCTTTAATACTTCCGGTTAAATTATAATGTTCGCATTTAACATAAATTTTTCCCTGTTTCCCTAAATAATTATAAGTAAGCTCAAGCATAGGCGTGTTTCCTACCAAAAGAGAGAGATGCTCGAATTTTCCCTGCAATGCTGTATTGATTTCACTTGAAGTTAAGGTTGCCATCGTTATGTTTTAAATCTTTAGCTCACGCTTTACAGATTGATTTATAATTTCGGTAAAACTCAGTATTATAAAGTTTTATGTCAATAGATGTTGTTTTTTACGTAAAATTTTTGCTTTTTTGATTAAATTTTAGTTTTTATTTCGATTATCAACTTTGTTTTACGCCATAATTATATTTTTTTTCATTCCATAGCAAATGACACAGGGAGATTTAGATCATGTTGATGTTGAGATTCTGAAGCTTCTTCAGCATGATGCATCTTTTACGAATAAAGAAATTGCACTAAAACTCCATAAATCAATCGCCACTATTCACGAAAGAATAAGACGTTTGAAAGAGCAGGGCTATATTAAAAGAATTGTTGCAATTCTAGATCGGAAGAAAATAAACCGCAACCTAATTGCATTTTCGCATGTTTTGCTAAAGGAACATACCGCAACAACACTAATTGATTTCGAGACCGAGGTATCGAAGTTTAGCGAGGTTATGGAGTGTTTGCAAATGACAGGGGCGCACGATTTTATCTTGCGCATTGCAACTCAGGATATGGATGCTTACCACGAATTTTTGAGGAACAAATTGGCAACCTTGCCAAACATTACCACAGTACAAAGTTATTTCGTACTTTCAGAACCGAAAAGTGAAACTGCTTACCCTTTGTAGTATGGGTTTAAAATAGATAAATTCTATTCTAAATATTTGATAAATCTCTAAGTATTGAAAAATTACATCCTAACTTTCCTCGTGCTCTCGCTATGTATTGGCAATATTTCAGCTAAAGACTCTTTCAATTTCTTTAAAAAAACGGATACCATTTATCTTGCAGACCCAACTATATTTTTAAATCAAGGCACTTATTATTTATATGGAACCAGTAGCGAAAAAGGTTTTGAGGTTTATCAGTCTAACGATTTAAAAAAGTGGACTGGGCCAATTGGGAAAAATAACGGTTTTGCATTAGTGAAAGGTGAAAGTTATGGTGATAAAGGTTTTTGGGCTCCACAAGTTTTTATGCAAAATGGAAAGTTTTACATGGCTTACACCGCTAACGAACATATTGCAATTGCACAAAGCGACAGTCCGCTGGGGCCATTTGTGCAGAATGAGATTAAATCTTTACCCAGTAAAGGACTTCAGATTGATCCATTTATCTTTCATGATTCAGATGGAAAAACTTACCTATACCATGTAAGGCTTGGAAATGGAAACCGAATTTTTGTAGCAGAACTAAAGGCTGATTTTTCTGATATCATCCCAGAAACCTTAAAGGAATGCATTACCGCAACCCAGCCTTGGGAAAACACAGAAAAAACTGGTTGGCCCGTAACTGAGGGGCCGACAGTGCTAAAAAAGGGAAGTGTCTATTATTTATTTTATTCTGCAAATGATTTTCGCAATCCCGATTATGCTGTAGGTTACGCAACATCTAACTCGCCTTTTGGTCCTTGGACAAAATTTCAGGGCAATCCAATAATTAGTAAAAGGAATTTAGGTTTTAACGGCACTGGGCATGGCGATTTCTTTGTTGATAAAAAAGGAAATCTCCAATATGTATTTCATACGCATCATTCAAATAAACGGGTTTCTCCAAGAGCTACTGCAACTATTTCTGCTCACTTTGTTAAGCAAAAAGATGGTAGTTTTGAGATGAAAGTCGATCCAGCAACAATGAGATTTTTAACCAGATAACAGTAGAAATCAATGAAAAAAATATATTTCATACTGTGCATATCGATACTATCCTTAGGGATTGCACAGGCACAGACTTTCAAGAATCCATTACTTCCATCAGGTGCAGATCCTTATAGTTATTACAAAGACGGCTTTTATTATTATACCAATTCTGCCGGAAATCGGGTAGAACTTTGGAAAAGCAAAACACTTGAAGGCTTGAAAGACGCACCTCATCAAACCATTTGGAAAGCGCCATCTTCAGGTCCGTATTCAAAAAATATCTGGGCTCCAGAAGTTATGTTTCTCCGTGGGAAATGGTACGCTTATTTTGCTGCGGATAATGGAAAAAATGAAAACCACAGAATGTATGTTTTGGAAAATTCATCAAAAGATCCGATGGAAGGCGAATGGGTTTTTAAGGGACAGATCACCGACCCGACCAATAAATGGGCAATTGATGGCGACGTAGCTGAAATAAATGGAAAACTTTACATGATTTGGTCGGGATGGGGAGGCGATGTAAATGGCAAACAGGAAGTTTTTATTGCTAAACTCAAAAATCCATGGACGGTTGATGGTGAACGGTACAAAATATCATCGCCGAAATTTGATTGGGAGAAAATTGGAGATTTGGGCAATTCGGAACATGTTGATGTGAACGAGGGTCCACAGTTTTTAGTTCACAACAGCAAGGTTTTTATTATTTATTCTGCTAGCGGTTGCTGGACGGATTTTTATGCGCTTGGAATGCTATCTGCTGATTTAAAGAGTAATCTCTTAGATCCAAAATCATGGGCAAAATTCGATCGGCCAGTTTTTCAAAGATCGGTAGAAAATGGTGTTTACGCTCCAGGACACAATTCGTTTTTTAAATCGCCAGATGGAACTGAAGATTGGATTTTATACCACGCTAATGATAAACCTGGGCAAGGCTGTGGCGGTTTCCGCTCGCCAAGAGCGCAAAAATTTACTTGGAATGCAGATGGAACGCCAAATTTTGGAACCCCTGTTAAAACGAGCACTGAACTGGAAATACCATCAGAGAAGAACAAACACGAGTAAAATTTTTAGGCTATTGCATTCCACTCTTACAGAGGGGTTGCCTGTAAGGCGGGGTGTGTTAGGATGCTGACACTTATATGTAATTACATTTCTTATATGGTGAGTTTAGCCCTATTAAATTTTTACCATCTAAAACGCCTTAGCTCGCCCAAGCTGGGTGGTTAACTTAGAATATTGGTGTTAGTAACACCCCGGTCTGCGACTACCCCTCTAAGAGAAGGGAATTGCCTCTCAAAGGTTTAGACTATTTGTCATTCTCCTCTTCCAGAGGAGTGCCTGTAAGGAGGGGTGTTTTAGGATGCTGACACTTATATTTACTTACATTTCTTATATGCTGAGATTAGCATTATAAAATTTTTACCACCTAAGACACCTTAGCTCACCTAAGCTAGGTGGTTAACTTAAAATATTGGAGTTAAATAACACCCCGGTCTGCGACCACCCTTCTGAGATAGGGGAATTGGCCCCTCAAAGTTTTAGGCTATTTGTAATTCCCCTCTTCCAGAGGGGGTGCCTGTAAGGCGGGGTGTTGTAGGATGCTACTTATATGTTCTTACATTTCTTATATGGTGAGTTAGCCCTATTAAATTTTTACCACCTAAGAGACCTTAGCTCACCTAAGCTGGGTGGTTAACTTAGAATATTGAAGTTAAATAATACCCCAGTCTGCGACCACCCCTTTGAGAGAGGGGAATTGCCCTCGAAGTCATTTTAACCGCTTACGATGATCTCATTTTACGCCGTTCGTTTTACTCAAACGTTTGCGCAGTGTTATAATTTCTAAAGCAGATCCATTGCGCTAATTTTAGCTTTCGAGTATCAGATAGATATTTTTAAAACTAGGATCAACCAACAAAAACCAAAACTAAACACACAATGGAACGTAGAGATTTTATTAAAAATGGAGCAATGGCAGCAGCCGGATTTACCATCTTACCAACGGGAAGTCTTTTTGCTGCAGACACAGGAAAAGTACGATTAGGCTATATTGGAGTAGGTGCAAGAGGCATGAGCCATATCTCTGAAGGTGCACTACGCGATGATGTAGAAATTGTAGCCATTTGCGATACACAAGAAAGCTCATTAAAAATATGTAGATCATTTCTATCAAAAAAAGGTCGCCCTGCAGCAACAGAATATACTGGGGGCGCTGATGCTTATAAAAAGCTCTTGGATAGAAAAGATATCGATGCCGTAATTATTGCAACGCCTTGGCAGTTTCATAAAGACCAGGCAATTTATGCCATGAATGCCGGTAAATATGTAGGATGCGAGGTTATTGCCGGACTTACTGTTGCAGATCATTGGGATATTGTAAACACTTCGGAAAAAACAGGCATGCCTTATATGACGCTTGAAAACGTTTGCTACAGACGCGATGTTATGGCAGCCTTAAATATGGTAAGAAAAGGACTTTTTGGAGAATTGATCCATCTAGAAGGTGGTTATCAGCATAACCTGAGGAATGTGCTATTTAATGATGGCAAACAATATTATGGTGGTGGTGTAGAATATGGCGAAAAGGCGATCAGTGAAGCACAATGGCGAACACAATTTAACATCGATCGTGATGGTGATTTATATCCAACTCATGGTGCTGGCCCGATTATGCAATATGCAGATATCAATAGAGGTAATCGTTTCACAAATTTGGTTTCTTTTAGTTCTAAAGCACGAGGTTTGTCTAAATATGTAGAGGAACAAGCACCTGGCCATCCCAATGCCAAATTAAATTATAAAAACGGCGATGTAACCACCACACTAATTAACTGCGCAAATGGCGAAACAGTACTTTTAAGTCATGATACTCACTTGCCTAGGCCATATTCTATTGGCTTTAGGGTGCAGGGAACCGATGGCATTTGGATGGATGTAAACAAATCTATCTATATTGAAAAACAGGCTAAAAACGATGATGCCTGGGAACCAGTAAAAGAATGGTTCGAAAAATACGATCATCCACTTTGGAAAAAATACGAAAAGGAAGCTGTTGGCGCAGGGCATGGTGGCATGGATTGGTTTGTGTTTAACGGATTTATCCAAGCGGTTAAGCAAAAAAAGCAAACACCAATTGATGTTTATGATTCGGTAACGATGAGCGTTATTGCACCACTTTCTACAAAATCATTAAAGGAAGGCAATAAGTCACAGGAATTCCCGGATTTTACAAAAGGAAAGTGGAAGGAGCGCAAAAATACTTTCGCTTTAGATGATAGCGGTTTTTAATCAAAAAACAACGATTTAAACCCTATTATTAATTATGGTAATCCATTTTTCGAAAGCTTAAAATCGAAAATGGATTACAATTTTCAGCTCATTTTATGTTTCAAAATATTCTAAATTCTTACGGCTTGGATGCTGATCAATGTCTAATCGAACCCTTTGGTTCTGGTTTGATTAATCACACATGGAAAGTTTCCTTAGCAGACGCTGAGTACATTTTGCAAAGGATAAACAATAGCGTGTTTAAAAATCCCGAAAAGATTGATGATAACCTATACCACATTAAAAAATATCTTGAAGAAACCGTTCCGGATTATTTGTTCGCAGCACCATTGGCCACATTAGATTATAAAACGGTGGTAATTGATGCTGGTGAATATTACAGGATGTTGCCATTTGTAAAAAATTCGCATACGATAGATAACGTTAAAAATGCGGATCAGGCTTATCATGCGGCAAAGCAGTTTGGTAAATTTACCCGATTATTAAACGATTTTGATCCAAAAAAACTAGGCTACACCTTGCCCGATTTTCATAACCTTTCGCTTAGGGTAGAGCAGTTTAAAGAAGCCATTCAAAACGGAAATAAAGAGCGCTTTAATCTTGCAAATAATGAGATTAAGGAAATTATTCTCCATATGGATATTTCTGAAAAGTATGCCGAAATTAAAAAGAAAAGAGAAATTCCATTAAGAGTTACCCATCACGATACTAAAATTAATAATGTTTTGCTAGATGATAACGATGAGGGTTTATGTGTAATTGATTTGGATACCGTAATGCCAGGTTATTTTATTAGTGATGTAGGCGATATGATGCGTACTTATTTGTCTGAGGCCAATGAAGAAGAACAAGATGTACAAAAAGTGAACATCCGTGAAGAAATTTTTACTTCAATTTACAAGGGTTACATGGAAGAAATGGATGGAATACTAACACCACTAGAGAAGGATCTTTTTATTTACGGTGGCAAGTTTATGATTTATATGCAGGCAGTTCGGTTTTTAACAGATTTTTTAAATGGCGATGTGTATTACCAAACATCTTATCCCGATCATAATTTATCAAGAGCAAGGAACCAGATTGCCCTTTTAAAACAATATATCCTTTCTGAGCAGAATTTTAGGGAAACGATTGATGGCATGGAAATTAAAATTAATTGATTGAAACACAAGCAAAACAAACGTTTGCGTTCAGTTTGTTAAGAGTGGAAGAATTATAAGATTTTTCTAATCAAACGCTTACAGAATTATCAGGGAGAATTTAGAATATTTTCAAAGTCTATTTAGCCCAAAACCTACAACCACACAAATGAAAAAACTAACCATAATTTTATTGATGCCAATATTGTTTTTCTGTACTGCAGATGCGCAACAATTACCATCAGAATTGCAAACGCCCGAAGTGGTTTCTTTAAATAGAATGCCCATGAGGGCATCGGCTTTTGCCTTCGAAAACCGCGAACTGGCCAATAAAAGAGCAAAAGAAAAGTCTGATTATTTTTTGTCGTTAAACGGAACCTGGAAGTTTAATTGGGTAAAAGATCCACGTAAAAGACCTATGGATTTTTATAAAACCGATTTTAATGACGAAAAGTGGGATAACTTTAAAGTGCCCGCAAACTGGGAACTTAATGGTTATGGAACACCAATTTATGTAAATCAGCCTTATGAATTTGCCGGAAGGCAATTAACGGGAAATAGAATGAATCCTCCCTTCGATATTCCCGAAGATAATAACCCTGTTGGCTCTTACCGTAAGAAAATTAATATTCCTGCTTCTTGGAAAAACAGACAAGTCTTTATCAGTTTGGGTGCGGTAAAATCTGCATTTTTTATTTGGGTTAACGGTAAAAAAGTAGGATACAGTGAAGATAGTAAGCTTGCTGCTGAATTTGATATAACCAAATATGTTAAGCCAGGAGAAAATATAATTGCGCTGCAGGTTTATCGCTGGAGCGATGGAAGTTATCTGGAATGCCAGGACATGTGGCGAATTTCGGGAATAGAGCGAGATGTATATTTGTATTCAACACCAAAACTCGATATCCGCGATTTTAAGACAATTGCAAACTTAGATCAAACTTATACCAACGGATTACTTAATGTAGAGCTTTCAGTTGATAATTATAAAATTGATCAACGCACAAATCATAGTCGCCCGGATAGCTTTTATGTAGCGGTTGATTTGGTAGATGCAAAGGGAACAACCGTTTGGAAAGATGCTACCGGAATGCAAAAAGTCTTGGGCAATTATAAAACAGATTTATCTTTTAAAACACAGATTAGTAATGTAAACACTTGGT
>Ga0160460_100136_pt1 | contig 86926 bp, 89 predicted proteins | sample HID1973M_E6MG_FD_108238 | JGI IMG/M metagenome (GOLD analysis project Ga0160460, IMG submission 108238) | Enriched mosquito-associated microbial communities from UW Madison campus, WI, USA - HID1973M_E6 MG | ecosystem: Host-associated > Arthropoda: Insects > Digestive system > Unclassified ... | reverse complement strand
CGCGAATGGCTGGGCGGCTGGGTCTACATCATGGCCGATCGCTATCGCGGTGCGATGTATGTTGGCGTCACGTCGGATCTTGCCATGCGGATCCATCAGCACCAGTCCGGTGACGGTTCCGGTTTCTGCGCGCGCTATGGGTTGGTCCGGCTGGTCTGGGCGGAACGTGGCGACGACATCCTGGCCTGTCTCGCGCATGAGAAACGCCTCAAGCACCGGCGCCGGCCATGGAAGTTCGACATGATCGAGCGCGGCAATCACGATTGGCGAGACATGTTCGATCTGCTTGTGTGAGTGGAAAGCGGGCCCCCGGGTCAAGCCCGGGGTGACGGATCGCCTTTGTCCGCAACATCCTCATATCCGGACAGTCCGCTTCCTGAGGCCACGTCCCACAATCGTCCGGCAACGGCACCGCGCCCTTCGGCTTCGCCACTCCCCAATTGACAAGCGGGGCGATCGGCGGCCTCATCGGGCCATTCGCGCTGGGCGATCGTGCGGGGGCGAACCACGATGCATCGACTTCCCATCCGCCTTGCGGCGGCAGCATGGATGACGGCCTTCCTCGCGCCGGGCGCAATGGCGGCCTGTCCGCATCCCAAGGGATGGAAGCCGTCGCTCGAAGAGCTCAAGCGGCAGATCGCGGCCTATAACGCGCCTCTCCCGCCGGGTCAGGCCGACAGCCTTCTGCCCCCTCCTTCCGTGTGCAACGCCGATTTTCGCGGGTACGCTCTGGCCGAGCTGGCTTTTGGCGAAACGGATCTGTCCGACGCCAATCTCTCGGGAGTCGACATAAGCGGCGCGCATTTTGCCGGGGGGCTGGAAGGCGCGAATCTGCAAGGCGCCAAGGCGATGGGCGCCGAGTTCGTGTTCGCGCGCATGGCAGGCGCGAAGCTGGGTGGGACGAACCTGGAGGGCGCTTATCTGCTCCAGACGGACCTTACCGGCGCCGATCTGCGCAACACCAACCTGGCAGGGGCCATTCTCGACGAAATCGACCTGACCGGCGCCCGTTACGAGCCGCGCGGCGGTCCGCCCGCGCGCATCGCCAACCTCATCGGGCTGGAGACGGTCATCTTCCGCGACGGCAGCGGCGTCGCGCAATTGCGCCAGCTCGCCCGCGAGACCGGCCAGCGGGACGTAGAACGCGCCGCGACCTATGCGATCGAGCATCATCGCACGCGCGAACTGGGCGGCGACGAGCTGGGCGATTGGCTGGGCTACCTGCCCTATTTGCCGTTGATCGAGGGGCTGTTCCGCCGCATCGCCTTCGAGTGGACGACCGGATACGGCCTCTATCCCGGCCGCGCGCTCCAGCTGATCCTCTGGATCATGGCCCTGCTCGTGCCGCTCTATGCCTGGGTGGCCTCGCGGCTCCGGCCGGTGCGGTCAACGGCGGGCATCTACCGCATCCTTCCCGCCGAGCGGATCGAAGTGATCGACGGCCAGCCCAGCGCCATCAATCCGGTCACGGTTGAGCGGCTGGCGCTGCCGCCGGGGCGGGCGATCGCCTGGGGCGCCTATTTCTCGCTGCTTTCGGCCTTCAACATCGGCTTTCGCGATCTCAATGTCGGCGGCTGGATCAACCGCACCCAGCCATCCAAGTTCCAGCTCGATTCGCTCGGCTGGGTGCGCAGCGTCTCCGGCGTCCAATCGCTGCTGAGCCTCTACCTGCTCGCCATGTGGCTGCTCACCTATTTCGGCAGGCCGTTCGACTGAGCCGGGAGTGCCGGACATGAAAGGCGGTTTTTTGCGCCCGCGCGCCTTGACTTTCCCCCCCTCGCCCCATAGAGGCCCGGCTTCGAATTTCCGAACCCGCAGAATCATTTGGACGCCCGATCATGAAGATCCGTAACTCGCTCAAGTCGCTCAAGGACCGCCACCGGGACAACCGCGTGATCCGCCGTCGCGGGCGCACCTATGTGATCAACAAGACCCAGCGCCGTTTCAAGGCCCGCCAGGGCTGACGACGCGCGGCGGGCCATCCGGCCTGCCTGACAAGACAAGAAGGCCCGGCCAGCATTCTGGCCGGGCCTTTTGGCGTGCCGTTTGGGAGTACGGCAGCACCGCAGGTGCCCCGCCGACTGCCCTGGAGTCGCATCATTTGCGAATCGCTTGGCCCTCCCCCGTGGGAAAGGGGAGGGCCTGCGCGGGATCGTCGTGGGGGGAGTTCACTCGTAGCGCCGTGGGAGAAGCGCTGAAATCGGGTATAGCCCGTATTTGTCGCGGGATTTTGTCGCGAAGGCCCTGGTTTGTAACAACTTGTCGCGACCTCGCGCGTTCGTGCCGAACCGGAGACAGGCATATGACGGTGCATTGCGAATGGGGCCTCAACGGGATCGCGCTGCTGCGCGAGCGGGTGGGCGTGATCGTCATCGTCGACGTGCTCTCCTTCTCCACCGCTGTGGATGTCGCCACCGCGCGCGGTGCGCTGGTCTATCCCATGGCCTTCGAACCGGGGCCGGACGGCCTTGCCCGCGCCGAGGCGGCCGCCGCTGAACTCGGCGCGACGCTCGCCCGGCCGCGCAAGGCCGCTGGCGGACAATACAGCCTCTCGCCCGTCAGCCTTGCCGGGATCCCGCCCGCGACGCGCCTCGTGCTCCCCTCCCCCAACGGCTCGCACCTTTCGCTGCATTGCGACGACGTGCCGGTCTTCGCCGGATGCCTGCGCAACGCGACGGCGCTCGCGGATTCGGTCCGGGCCTTTGCCGGTGGGCGCGATGTCGCGATCATCCCGGCGGGCGAGCGCTGGGCGCATGACGGCAGCCTGCGCCCGGCCATCGAGGACTGGCTGGGCGCCGGGGCGATCATCTCCGCCCTTGGCCTGCCCTGCGCGTCCGAGGCCGAGCTGGCACGGCTGACCTATGAAGCGGCGCGGCAGGGTCTCGCGCCGCTGGTGCGCGATTCCCTTTCAGGCCGCGAGCTGATCGAGGCGGGCTATGAGGGCGATGTCGCCATGGCGCTGGAGATCGACGCGAGCGACGGCGCGCCGCTGCTGGTCCACGGCGCCTATCGTCAGTGAGGTAACAGGTCCGCGTAGCGCGCCGGACGATGGCTGCGCGTCACGCGGGCAAGCGCGCGGCGGATGCTCCGGAGCAGCGCGGGAACGCCGGTGTCGCCCGGATGCACGGCGATGCGCGCCACCGCCTGACGGCGCAGCAGGGGCGGCAGGGCCCATGCGGCCAGCAGCGAGGACGCGATGCGCGGCTTGCTGCGACTGGCCCAGGTAAGTACCGGGCCACGCGCGAGGGGGCGCTCATCGGCGCCGGGCTGCCAGACCCGCCAATGATCCTCGGCGAGCGCGAAGCCGGCGCGGGCCATGGCGGCATGCGCGCCGGGGCCATAGAGCCAGGCCGGAGCGATGAAGCCCGCCACGGGACGACCGATAATATCCTCGATGAGCGCCCGGCCCTCCGTCATGCGGCGATAGGCTGTCGCCTCGTCAAGGCCGAGAAACTCGCCTTCCGAGGCGGTCATGTGCTTCGCCTTCATTCGCGCGGCGAGGCTCTCATGCTCGGTCGTGTCGCGGTGATACCAGCCATGGACGAACATCTCGCTGCCCGCATCCGCCCATTGCCGCAGGCGCGCGGCGAAGGGCGTGCCGGCGCACAGCGGCGCCTCGCCCCAATGATCGGGCACGACCAGCATGGCGAGCGTCTCGACCGGCACATGCGCGCCGAGATGATCGCGCAGCGCATCGACCTGACTCTCCGAGCGCGGCCCGACATCGTGGATGGAGGTCAGCAGGAGGCGGTCGTGGAGCGCGTTCACTGGACTTCCAGCGCCACGGCGCGATCGACATGGCCGGTGCCGAGTTGAGCGGCATAGAGGCTGAAGAGGTTTTCGAAATGCGCTTCCATCGTCGGCACTTCACCCGCGGCGGCGGTGGCGCGGCGGCGCGCGCCCTCGGGATCGCCGGCAAGGAACGTCGCGATGGCGGCGGCGAGCGCGGAGGCGCTGCGGGCCTTGTACCGCGCGCCCTGCCCCTCGACGAACTGGTCGCTCGCCCCGCCTTCATCCGGCACGATGATCGGGAGCCCGCTCGCCTTGGCTTCGGCGGCGACCATGCAGAAAGTTTCCGCCTCGCAGCCGTGGACCAGCGCATCGGCGCTGGCGAGGATCGTGGCGAGATCCTGCCGGTTGGTGACGGGTGCGGCGAGATGGATGTGCGGATTGAGCCCGGCGGCGCGCACGACGCGCGAGCGCTCGCGCCCGTCGCCGAACAGGATGAGGCCGATCGGGCGCTGATAGGCGGCGGCGGTCACGGCATCGAACACCATCGGCCAGCGCTTCTCGCTGGCATGGCGACCGAGCGCCACCAGCAGGGTCGCGTCCGCCTCCAGACCGCAGCGCTCGAGCAGCCGCGCACGCAGATCCGGATCGCGCCGGGCGGGATCGAACAGGCCCGTCTCCACGCCCATGGGAATAGTGTGAACGCCGGTCATTCCGCCTTCGACAAGCCGCGCGCTGAGGCTGGGACTGGCACTGATGACCAGTTCGAAGCTCTCATCGAGCTTGCGCAGATGCCGCCAGAAAAAGTCGAAGCCCTTGTCGATCATCTCGCGCGAGGCGACGTGGCCGAACCAGCGATAGGCATAAGCCGAGAGGGGGTCGGCATGCATGATGAGAGCGCGGGGCACGTCCGCCTGCCAACGCGCGACCATGGCCGGGCTGCCCCAGGGCGAGGAGACTTCGACGAAATCGGGCTGCAGCGCATCGAGCGCGGCATGCAGGGCCGGCTCGTCGCTGAAGTAGCGATAGCGCCGGTCGAGCGCGAGCTTGGGCGCCTTGATCGTGCGGATCGAGCCGCCGGGCGCCTGGTGGATGATCGCATCCTCCTTGCCGGGCGCGAGGATGATGACCTCTTCCTCGCCGGGGCGCGCGGCCGCCAGCTTGCGCTCGACATAGGTTTTCACCCCGCCGCCGAAGGGCGAGTAGAAGGCGCAGACGTCGACGATGCGCATCAGCAGCGGCCAGGATGTGTCAGCGGGAGCACGGCTGCAACCTAGGGTGCGCAAGCGGCATCCGCAACGGGGCCACCCGCCTCCTCAGCACCGGGACCGGATCAATTGTTCAGCGGGCCGAAGCTGAACAGCCCCTTGCGATATTGCATGGTGATGTTCACCCGCGTCGGGCCACCGCCGGTCGAGGCGGTGCTGATGCGCGCCTTGGGCTTGGAGAAGCCGAGCTTGGCCAGCGTCGTGAAGCCCAGCCCGTCCATCGAGAGGCCGAACTTGCGGTTGGAATCCCGGTCGTGCAGCACGCTCATCGTGTAGGTGCCCGGCCCCGGCGCGCGGATGCACAACGTCACCGGCCCGGTGGCCGGCGTCACCATCTCGACGCGACGGAAGGTCTTGCCCTCGGAGACGAGCTTGTTGTCGTCTCCCAGAAAATCCTCGTCATTGTTCGGATACAGCTCCACCTTCACCCGACCGGTGCGGTCCTTGAGCCCGACGAGCGTCACAAGGAAGGCCGGGCCGCTCTCATTGGGGCGGCAGCGCCCCTCGACCGTGCCGAGATCAGGAGTGGAAGGAATAGCCTTGGCCGCACCGGCAGCGGCGATCAGGGCAAGGGCCATCAGCGACATTAGGTTGTTTTCTCCCGCATGAGACCCGTGAGGCCAAAGATCAGGCCGATCACGAGATGGAACGCCACGGTCAGGCTGGCAAGCAGCGCCATGGCATGAACGATGTCGGTATCGCGACCGACGAAGAAGGTGGCCAGGCTGACGAAGATCACGTCCTTGTTAGGCATGAACGGCAGGCGCGACAGCAATTGCCGCATCGTCGCGAGCAGCAGCCAGTAAGCGAAGGGAACGCCCGGCAGGATGAGGTGCCAGAGCAGTCCGCTCAGCAGCGCATAGGAAAAGATGCGCACGAAATGGACATTGGTGACGAACCACAGATCCCGCGCCGGCAACGTGAACAGCGTGCGCCGCAGCAGCAGGAAGATGACGGACGTGCCCATCACGAAAGCGATCGACCAGGCGAAGGTGTTGCTGCTGACGCCGAGGTTGAGCTGGCCGATCATCGGCGCGGCGAGCAGCACCATCGCCATCGTGGAGATGTTGCCGGTGAGCGCCGAGAGGATTGTCACGTCCTTGATCGCGCCGAAGGGCGAGGCGACCGTGTTCACATGGCGCTTCGCCCAGGCGTAGAAATAGACCTCACCGAGGTAGCCGAGCAGGATCTCGTTGCTGACATATTTGCGCAGCAGCGCGGCCATGCCCGTGAAAGGCAGCTGCCAAAGGCGCCGGAACATCAGCCAGTCGAACAGCGGCGCCTGGAAATAGCTGACCATGAAGACCAGCCAGAACACCGGCGACGTCGGCATGAGATCGCCGATATGGGTGAAGTCGAGATCACGCAGCTGCCAGAGAGCGCCACCAAGAATGAGCAGCGAGACAGCCGGCCCGAAATAACGTGGCCAGTTGCGCCCCTGTTCGACAAGCGGCTTGGGGTCGATGAAACGCCCGACATTTGAACCGGCAGCGGCCACGACTGTGGCAACATCGTTGCTGGGTGCGGTGATTTCCCCGCCATTATCCATAAAATACTTCCTGGTCGGCAATTTCAGACAGGCGCCGGCCCCACGGCGGCGCCTCTCTACCGAGTTTCACCGATCCCCGCTAGGCGGTGATTGTGGCGGCATCTGGACCATGGCGAGGCACGCCTGAACGTCAGATGGCTGGACCGCATGACGTCACGAACGGCGAAAAGCGACAAATCCGGCTCAGCCGAAGCTGCGCTTGACCGTCAGATAGGCGACCACATGCGCATTGCGAGTCCGGTCCTCGCGCAGGAAGGGCGCGGGCTGCGTACGGTCCGGTCGATAGAAATCTCTATGTCGCTCGACATAGTCGTCCGTGACGTTCCGCGCGCCGAGGACCAGCGTCCATTGCGGCGTCGGCCGATATTCGGCGAAGGTGCTGACATAGGGCAGGACGTTGAGGAAGGCATCCGCCTCGTCGCGGCGATAGGCGGTCGAGACGGTGCTGCCCTCCACTTCGATGCCCCAGGCGAACTTGCCGAGATCCTGCCGGAAATTCGCGGTGAAGTAGAACAGGCTGTTGCCCGAAAATGGCCGGTCGCGCAGCGTGTAGGGATCGCGCACCGACGTCTCGACATATGAACCGTAAAGGCTGAGCCGGCCGCCCTTCACGCCGACGACACCGAGGGGCAGATCGAGATTGCCGCGCAGGATGAACTCCGAACCGCTGTCCAGATTGCCGGGCGCGTCGAATGAATTGCCGTTGCTGTCCACCACCCGGATGCGGTCCTGCACCATCGAGACGGCATTATAGCCCAGGTCCAGCTTGATCCGCCCGTCGCCCAGGATCGCGCGATCGACGCTGACCAGAAACTCCCAGGCGCGCTGCGGCACCAGATCGGCATTGCCGCCGTTGACGCGATCGCTGCCGAGATCGGCGGCGCTGATGAAATCCTCGAAATTGAGCTGGGCGACGGTGCGCGCCACGCTGCCCTGCGCATGCCAGGCACCCGAGCGCCAGTCGAGCGTCGCATTGGGCTTGAGGAACTGCAGCGGGTTCTCGGATTGCGCGTCGCCGGTGACGGTGAGCCGCGACGCCTCGAACGTTAGCCCCAGATCGAGCCGAAGGCCGCGCTTCAGGTCGCGCCCGACATTGAGGAACGCCTCGCCGCGATATTCGGTGACGGTGGCGTCATCGACGGGCAGATCGACGCGCGTCTCCGTGCCATCCGCGTCGACCAGCAGCAGATTGACCTTGCTGGTCAGCCGATTGAGCGCGCCTTCCATGCCCATCTCCACCGACCATCCGGCGACATTGGGGTTGGTCCAGCTCAGGCGCGCGACGCTCTCCTCGCGCCAGTCCTTGAGATTCTGCGAGACGCCGCCGAGCTGTTCGCCCGCGCTGGTCGCCTGGTTTGAGACATCGTCGCGGTCCCGGTAGCGGCGCGTCAGCAGGCCCACCAGCTTGATGCCGCCGCCGGCAAGCGGGCGGGTCACGTCGCCGCCGAGTTCGATCGTGCGACCATAATAGTTGTTATAGAGCGTGTCGTCGCGCTGGGGGCCGTCGCGCGGGATCACATGATTGGTCTGGTTGAGGATGAAGGTGCCCGCGCCGTAGCTGGCATTGACGTGCGCGCTGCGATTGTCACCCTGATCCAGCGCCCAGCTTGCCGATCCGGTCGCGAAGGGATCCTTGCGCCGGTTCAGCTTGATGCGCAGTTCGCGCACCGCGCCGCCGGGCAGATCGGTCAGGAGGTCTGTGCCCTCTTCCGTCGTGAGATCGTTGTTAAGGTTGACGGCCGCATTGAAGGTGGACGGCCCGCGCCGCACCAGCACCGAGGCGTTGCCTTCCGGCAGGATGGCGCCGGTGAACTCGCGCTGCAACGTCGCCTCGACCGTGCCGGCGAGGCCGCTTGCGTCGCTGAGAACGATGTTCAGAACCTGCGGCTTGCCAGCATAGTCCGCGCCGAACTCCTCGCCCGAGGCCAGCTCGATGCGTAGCACGCGCGAGGCGGGAATGCGCGTCAGCACGGTTTCGAGCGTCTCGCTCTTGGAACTGGGGCGCTGACCATTGATGACGACATTGCCCGCCGCCTGGCTGAACCCGCGCACCTCGGTGTCGCCCTTGTCGAGGCGGAAGCCGGGCACCCGCTCGACCATCTGCAGCGCATTGGCGGGGGAATAAGGCTGGAAGAACACCGCCTCGTAGATCGTGCGGCCATTCTCTGCGACCTGCTGGGCATGCACGGCCTGCGCCGAAAGCGATGCAGCCAGTGCGATGAGGAAGGCAGCACGGCCTTGCACGATCCTGATACCCTTTTCTGCCATTGGCCAGATGATTGGTCGCCGCCGCTACGCGCGGGGCCGACCTCGACGCAAGCACTGTTTTAACCCAACAATACAGTTGTTGTCGAGCGTGGCGCGCGGGTGGCAGTGTCGATCCACCGCCTCCAGCCCCTCTGAAGGGGCGATGCGGCCACATCGCAGTGTGAAAAATTGATGTCACCCGTCAAAATGAACGGTCCGTCTCGGGAGCGATGAGCGGTGCGCTGTGACGGGTTATGGTGCTCCCATAGTCCATGAAACGATCGCGAAACGCCCGGTTTTCCGCGCTTTCGCCATCGATCAAGCTATGCGCCGCGTGCGCGCCCAGTCGCCTTCGGCAGATCGAACGGACGACGAGAGAAGCAGGCCCGGTGTTCCACGCCGGGCCTGTTTTCCTGTCAGCTCAAGGGCGTGCTTCGTCGCGCTCAGGCGACGAGGCCGAGTTCCGCGTCGCTGGCGGCATGCCCCCATTTGTCGCGCGGCGGCATCGGGCGGTTGCGCCAGTCGAAGTCGGGCGAGAAGCTGGAGATGGCGCGACCTTCCGGAATGCGCCCGTTTCCGCCGCCCTGGCTGTAGTCATAATAGAGCTTCAGTAGTTCTTCCTTGCTGCGATATTGCGCGGCGTGGTGGGACACGCACGCCTCGCGCCAGCGCAGCACGCGGTCAAACTGGGCCGGCACCACATAGTCCTCATAATATTCGAGGAACCACAGGCGCTTGAACATCGGCGTCATCGCGACCTCGGCCCAGCCGAAGCGATCCTCGAAAAGGAAGTCCTGGCCGGTCGCATAGCGCTTGAGGAAGGTGTCGATCTTGCCGAACTCGGCGTCCACCGCGGCACGCATCTCGTCGCGCTTGGTCTCGTCGCGGTTGAGGATCATCCGGTAGCCGGAGCCGGAGAACGGCCCCGAAAGCTCGGCCAGCATGCCCTCGACCGCATGCTTGAACGGATCGGGGTGCTGCACGGCGGGCTCGGGATAGCGCTGCTCTAGGTAGCGCAGGATGACCATGCTTTCCTTGAGGCTCTCGCCATTTTCGACATCGAGCAACGGCAGCGCGGTCGTGCCGCCGCTCTTGGCGAGCAGCCAGTCGGGGCGCGGCTTGGAGATGTCGATCTCGACATCCTTCATCGCCAGGCCCTTGAGCTCCAGCATGATCTCCACCCGCTCCGAAAAGGGGCAGCCGGGGATGTGATAGATAGCGAGTTCCTGGGCCATGGTCTTTCCTATGCTTAGCCCCTCCTCTTCAGAGGAGGGGTTGGGGTGGTGCGGCAACGCTGTGGATGGTCGCTTCGCGAGCGATGCATGCCGCATCGCCCCCACCCCCTTCCCCTCCCCTGAAGGGGAGGGGTTACTCTTTGATGTCAGTCCGCCTTGGCGTCCACGCGCTCCGGCATCTTGGTCGTGGCGGGGCCGGTGTTGACCCGCTGGCCACCGGCGCCGGCCGGGCCGGTCTGCTTGACGTAAGGCTCGGGATCGCCCTCGCGCAGCTGCAGGCCGAACAGCGAGTGCATGCCCGGATGACGGCCGAGGCCGCCGAACAGGTCGAAGCCGCGATCGAGCCAGTCGCGCAGCGGATCGTCCTCGACCAGCGGGGGCGTGCGCGCCACCGAGGCCGTCCAGAGGAACACGGCGAGCGCCGAATAGTCCGCGAAATTGGGCTGATCGCCGCCGAGCCACTTGGTCTCGTTGAGAATGCGGCGGAACGGCTCCAGCGTCGGCGAGACCAGCGGCAGGCGATCCTCGCGGCCGGCCTGCACGTCCTCCAGCTTCTGCCCGCCGAGGAACCACTGTTCGCGGCTCCAGCGCACATAGTCGCGATCCTGCGGCAGCGAGAGATCGTGATAGTCGAGGATGTAGCAGCGGAACCACGGGCCGATGGCCGTCGCCCAGAGCCAGTTGTCCAGGAACTTCATCGTGTTCTTCTGGGTCGGCCCCTCGAACAGCATCGGCCGGTCGGGATATTTCTCGTCCAGATATTCCGCGATCACCCAGCTATCCAGCACCCACTCGCCATCGTCGACGATGACAGGCACGCGCTCGGAGCGGCCGCCGGTGCGCTCGGCAATGCCGGTGAAGCCGCCGGGCACGATGTCCACGTCGAAGCCCTTGTGCGCCAGCGCATATTTGGTGCGCCACACATAGGGGCTGATCGTGCAGCCGCTTTCAAGCTGCAAATCATAGAGCGTGATGGTGTTGTTCTTGGCCATGGGCCTGTCCTCTCAGTTGCTGAAAATCCTCCCCTGCAAGGGGAGGGGGACCGCCAGCGAAGCTGGTGGTGAAGGGGGCCTCGGGCTCAGCGTTTGCCTGCGGGCCCCCTCCACCAGCCTATGGCTGGTCCCCCTCCCCGTTCCGGGGAGGAATAGAGTGGCTTACGCCTCGACCTTCTTGTCGGCGTCCTTCAGCAGCGCTTCGCGCTTCGACTTCTCGAACATCTCCTTGATGGCCGGACGCTCGTTGATGCGGTTCAGCCAGGCGATGAGGCCGGGCGTCTTCTGCTCGTTCACATACTCCTGGAAGAAGCCGCCGGGGCGCTGCAGGCCGTTGGCGATCGCGAAGTTGCAGATGTCGGCGAGGCTGTAGCCGCTGTCGACCAGATAATCCTGCTTGGAGAGCGTCTCCTCGAGGCGCTTGACCGAGATGGCGACCTTGCCGAACTCTTCGTCCAGCATTTCCTGCGGGAAGCCGTTGCGCGCGCGGCGCCACTTCAGCTGCTGCTCGGGGATCGTGACGTTCTTGGTGACATGCTCCTCGAATTCTTCGTCGCTCATCTTCTGCGCGATCGCCTTGATGCCGAACGCCCAGCCGATGGTGGAGACGCACCAGCAGAAATATTCATCGACCCACTTGGTCCAGACGCGCATCTCGTGGCGCTTGAACGGATCGGCGGGACGCAGCGAGTTGCCGGCATCCGGGAACACGTCTTCGAGATATTCGCAGATCACGGTGGACTCAGTGATGATCTTGCCATCGTGCCACAGCGCCGGCACCTGGCCGCGCGGGTTGATCGCCTTGAACCAGTCCGAATGCTGCTCGAACTTGGCCGGGTCCACGAACACCGGCTCGAACTCGAGGCCCTTCTCGTAAAGCGTGGCAAGCGGCTTCAGCGAGTTGGCGCCGGGGCCGAAGCTGTAGAGTTTCAACGTCATTCTGGTCTCCTGGAATTTTCTTCAATCATCATGAGCAAAAAGGGCGCGGCGGTGTAGCCGCCACGCCCCGGAATTTCGTCAGGCACCTTCCTTGCCCTCGGAGAAGACGCGGGTGCGGTCCCTGCCCCAGTTGACCAGCGCCTCGACGCGCTGCTTCGCGCCCTCGGGGTCGCTCTCCAGCGGAGCGACGGAGTCGACGATCGCCTGGAAATGCTTCTCCAGGCCCTCGCGCACTTCCGGATAGGGAATGATGTAGAGCTCGTTCTCCTCGATGCCCTTCTTGATCGCCTGCGCGAGCTTCTCGGGATCGAGGCCATGCTGGTGGATCGAGTGGAGCGAGGCGATCGAATCCTCGTTCTCGACATAGCCGCTGGTGCCGTACTTGGCGGGGCGCAGCTTGCTTGCCTCGGCGATGTTCGACTTGATGTTGGCAGGCGTGACGACCGAGACGCCGATGTCGTACTTGGCGAGGCCCTGGCGATAGCCTTCCATCAGGTTGATACTCGCCGCCTTGGCCGCCGAATAGGGGCCGGCGAGCGCGCTGCCCATGAAGCCGCCGAGCGACGAGACGGTAACGATGTGGCCCGGAACGCCCGCCGCGATCATGCGCGGCACGAAGGTCACCATCCCGTTGACGACGCCATCGAGATTGACGCCCATGATCCAGTCAAAGTCATCATAGGTGGTCTTCTCGATCGGGCCGAAGCTGTTCACGCCCGCCGTGTTCGAGACGATGGTCGGCGCGCGGCCGAATTCCGCCTCGACCTCGTCGGCCGCATTGGCATAGGCCTCGCGGTCCATGATATCGAGCACGATGCCGTGCGCCCGGATCTGCTCGGCGCGCAACTCGGCGACGGCCTTCTCGACCGCCTCGGCGCGCACGTCCGCAATCACGATCTCGGCACGGGCCCGCCCGAAAACCTGGGCCTGGCCAAAGCCAGCGCCCGACGCGCCGCCCGTGATGAATGCCAGCTGCCCTTCGAAATCCTTCATGCCATGCTCTCCTTGACTCGCGACAGGCGGCCGAAATCAACCGAACGGAGCGCCGCATCGACCTGGTTTCCGCGCCTGAGCCAGCCTGCTCGACATGAGCGGCGGCGCCTGCGGTCGGCAAAGCCTAGCGGTGTTGATTCCTCACGCACCTCTCAAGGAATGGGGCTTTCCACCCTATTCTGGACAATGTCAACGAATACTCGCCGGGCGGCGCGATCGACCGTGAGATGAAAGTGCCCGCCCCTCAGCAAAGGCGCCTCATAGCGGACGAAATCGGTTTCCGGCGCCTCCCAGTCGGCGACCGTCATCTCGCCGCCGTCAGCGCGCAGCCAGCGACCCGGCTCGGGAAAGCGCACGAACAAATCCGCATGCTGTGCGCGCGCCTTCGCAAGCTCCGCCGTGACGTCTTCCAGCGCGGTATCGCGACCGGCCCAGTCGACCCAGCCCAGCGCATTGTCCTGCGCATAGGCATTGTTGTTCCCGCTCTGGCTGCGGCCGAACTCGTCGCCCGCCGTCAGCATGATCGCGCCGGTCGAGGCGAACAACGTGGCGAGCAGTGCGCGCAGGTCCGCCTGCCGCAGCGCGGTCACATCGGGATCGTCGCTCGGCCCCTCGACACCCCGGTTCCAGCTGAAATTCTCGCCATGGCCATCGCGGTTCTGCTCGCCGTTCGCCTCGTTGTGGCGCTCTGCATAGGCGACGGTGTCGGCCAGCGTGAAGCCGTCGTGCGCGGCCAGGAAATTGACGCTGCGGCTGGGCTTGCCGAAGATGTCCGACGAACCGGCGACGCGCGTGACCAGCGCGCCGATACCGGCATCGCCCCGCCAGAAACGGCGAACATCGTCGCGATAGCGGTCGTTCCATTCGAGCCAGTCGTCAGGGAAGTTGCCGAGCTGATAGCCGCCCGGCTTGATGTCCCAGGGCTCGGCGATCAGCAGGCGATCAGCGAGCCAGGGATCGGCAGCGATCTGCGCGAAGATCGGCGATTGCGCGGAGAAGCCCGGCTCGCGCGCCATGATCGGCGCGAGATCGAAGCGGAAGCCATCCACCCCGGCCTGTCGCACGAAATGGCGCAGGCTGGCGAGGATCAGCGCCCGCACTTGCGGCTCCGCGCATCGCAGCGTGTTGCCGGTGCCTGTGTCGTTGATGAGGCGCCCGTCCGCCTCCAGCGCATAATAGCTGCGCTCCCCAAGGCCACGCATAGAGAGCGTAGGGCCGAGCCGATCGCTCTCGCCGGTGTGATTGAACACGAGATCGAGGATCACGCCGATTCCCGCGCGGTGCAGAGCCGCCACCGCCGCGCGCAGCTCCGCCATGCCGCCGGGGCAGAGGCGCGGGTCCAGCGCCATCGGCACGACGGGATTGTAGCCCCAGGCGTTCGTGAGGCCGAGCGGCGGCAGATGCCGCTCGTCGATCCACGCGACGATCGGCATCAGCTCCACCGCAGCGACATGCAGCTTCTTGAGGTGCGCGATGACGGCGGGGTGGCCGAGCGCGGCGACCGTCCCGCGCTGCGCCTCCGGCACGTCCGGGTGCAGCATGGTGAAACCGCGCACATTCAGCTCGTAGATGAGACCGCCGGGGCGGAAGCGAGCTGGAGCGCGGCGAACGTCAGCCAACGGCCGCTCCAGCACCGACAGCGGGACGAAGCCGGACGTGTCGACGCCGCGTTCGCCGAGACGCGGATCATAGGTGAATGCGCGATCGATCGCCGTCGCCCAAGGATCGAGCAGCAGCTTGGCGGGATCGAAGCAGAGGCCCGCTTCCGGCTGCCACGGCCCTTCTGCCCGGTAGCCGTAGCGCTGGCCTGCCGAGATCGTCGGCGCCTTCACGCGCCACACATCGCCGTGCCGTGCCATGGCGAGATGGCGTTCGACGTCGCCGTTGAACAGGCAGAGCGTCAGCGCACTCGCATCCGGCGCCCAGACGGCGAACTCGGCACCGCCACGCGTCAGCCGGGCGCCGAGCGCGTCGCTCATGTCACGACATCGGGCGCAGCGCGACCGGTGTGGCGGACGATGCCCGCGACGGCGTCTGCGGCGGCAATGAGGTCGGCGAGCATGGCGGGGGCCTCGGCATCCAGCGTGCCGCCGGCCGGCTCGTAGCGCTCCAGATAGACGCGCAGGGTCGCGCCCTCCGTGCCCGTGCCGGACAGGCGGAAGACGATGCGTGACCCGCCCTCGAACATCACCCTTAGCCCCTGATTAGCGCTGACGGAGGCATCGACCGGATCGGCATAGGAGAAGCTGTCGGCAGCGGCGACCGTCAGGAGGCCGAAGCTCCTGCCGGGCAGGGACGGCAGCGCGGCGGTCAACTCGGCGATCAGCGCATTGGCCTGATCCGTGGGCAGGCCCTCATAATCGTGCCGCGCATAATAATTCCGCCCGAACCGCGCCCAATGGTCCTGCGCCAGCGCCATGGCAGGCACACGGCGGACGGCCAGAATATTGAGCCAGAGCAGCACCGCCCAGATACCATCCTTCTCGCGAACATGATCGCTCCCGGTGCCGGCGCTTTCCTCGCCGCAGATCGTGGCCATGCCGGCATCGAGCAGGTTGCCGAAGAATTTCCAGCCCGTCGGCGTCTCGAAGCAGGGGATGCCGAGCGCCTCCGCGACCCGGTCGGCGGCGGCACTGGTCGGCATGGACCGCGCGATCCCCCTGAGACCGGCGGCATAGCCCTTCGCCAGATGGGCATTGGCCGCCAGCATGGCGAGCGAGTCCGAGGGGGTGATGAAGAGGCCCCTCCCGATGATGAGATTGCGGTCGCCGTCGCCGTCCGATGCGGCGCCGAAGTCCGGCGCGGCATCGCTCATCAGCAGATCATAGAGCTCCTTGGCGTGGACGAGGTTCGGATCGGGGTGATGATGGCCGAAATCCTCGAGCGGCGTGCCGTTGCGCACCGTGCCGGGCGCGAAGCCCAGCCGCCGCTCGAAAATTTCGTGGGCATAGGGACCGGTGACGGCGCTCATCGCATCGAAGGCGAGCGTGAAGCCGCCGGCCGCCATGGCGCGGATGGCATCGAAATCGAACAGTGACTCCATCAGCGCGGCATAGTCGGCAACGCTGTCGACGATCTCGACCTGCATGCCGCCGACCTCGACCGTGCCGATCGCATCGAGATCGATATCGTCGGCCGCGACCGTCAGCCAGCGGTCGATGGTCGTCGTGCGGGCATAGATGGCCTCGGTCACTTTCTCGGGCGCGGGACCGCCATTGGCGACGTTATATTTGATGCCGAAATCCTCGTCCGGCCCGCCGGGATTGTGGCTCGCGGACAGCACCAGCCCACCGATCGCGCCATATTGGCGGATGAGATTGCTGGCCGCAGGCGTCGAAAGAATGCCGCCCTGCCCCACCATCACGCGCGCGAAGCCGTTCGCCGCCGCCATGCGGATCGCCTGCTGGATGACGGGGCGATTGTGGAAGCGCCCGTCGCCGCCGATGACCAGCAGCGCGCCCGCTTTCCCCTCGACCACGTCGAAGACCGACTGGATGAAATTCTCGGAATAATTGGGCTGCTGGAAAACCTTCACCTTCTTGCGGAGGCCCGAGGTGCCCGGCTTCTGGCCATCGAACGGCTGGGTGGCGACGGTCAGAACGGTCATGCGGTCTCCTTGAGGCGCCGGTAGAGCGCGGCATAATCACGGCCGCTCTGATCCCAGGAAAAGTCAGCACCCATGCCGCTGCGCTGAATCTGCTGCCAGGTCGGCGGATCGGCGTAGAGGCGCACGGCGCGGCTGATCGCGTCAGACAGGCCGTCATAGCTCACCGGCGCGAACTGGATGCCGGTCGCCGCCTTCGCGGCCAGCGCCGCGACATTGGCGTCAATCACCGTGTCGGCAAGGCCGCCCGTGCGCGCGACAATCGGTACGCAGCCATAAGCCAAGCCATGAAGCTGGGTGAGACCGCATGGCTCGAAGCGCGAGGGGATGAGGATGGCATCGCCGCCTCCCTGAAGCAGATGGGCCAGCGGCTCGTCATAGCCGATGCGCACGCCGACCCGGCCGGGATGACGGGCGGCGGCGGCATGCAATCCCGCCTCGATCGCGGCGTCGCCCGTGCCGAGCAGCGCCAGCCGTCCGCCGAGCCCGACGAGATGATCGATCGCCTCGACCAGCACTTCCGTGCCCTTCTGCCAGGTGAGGCGGCTGATGACGACGAACAAAGGCCCTTCGCCCGGCTCCAGACCGAAGCACTGCTCGAGCGCGCGCTTGTTCGCGCTGCGGGCGGAGAGCGTCCTGGCGGTGAAGCGCGCGGCGAGCGCCGGGTCGGTCGCGGGGTTCCATTCGGCCCGGTCGATGCCGTTGACGATGCCGGAGAGGCGATCCTGGCGCCCGGTGATGAGCCCTTCGAGGCCCATGCCGAACTCGGCCTTCTTGATCTCCTCAGCATAGCTCGGGCTGACCGTGGAGATGGCATCGGCCAGCATCAGGCCCGCCTTCAGCATGCCCACGCCGCCATGATATTCGACGCCCTGGATCGAGAAGGCAGGGCGCGGCAGCTCCAGCCGCTGGAAGAAGTCCGCGCCGAAATAGCCCTGAAAGGCCATGTTGTGGATCGTCATGACGCTGGCGGGGCGCGCCTTTTCCTCGACCGTATAGACGAGATAGGCGGGCGCAAGGCCGGCCTGCCAGTCGTGGACATGGAGGATGTCAAACGGCTTCATGCCTGCACGGCCGGCGGCGACATCGGCCGCGGCCTTGGCGAGCGCGGCGAAGCGCAGGCCGTTGTCGAACCAGTCGCGCCCCGTGGCGTCCGCATAGGGGCCGCCGTCGCGATCATAATAGGCCGGCGCGTCGAGGATGAGGATCGGCCGATCCTCATGCTTCACCGCGAGGATGCGGGCGGGGCTGCCCAGCAGCGAGTCATATTTGTGGACGGTGCGCTTGCGCCCGAGCGCATGCATGACCGCGGGATAGCCGGGGATCATGCGCGTCATCACGATGCCATGCGGCTCGACCGCCGCCGGCAGCGCGCCGACGACATCGGCAAGGCCGCCGGTCTTGACGAACGGCCAGCATTCGGAGGCGACGGAGAGGACGGACAACGGCTGGGTCACTGGCGCAGACCCTAGAGGGTGTTCCGACGAAAGGAAACCGCAGGTCGTCGGCGTTTCCGCTCAGGGAAGCGCGGACTCGATCATGTCCGCGCTCTCCTGCATCGCGACATGCTGGAGGTCGTGCGTGTAGGGCATCTCCTCGACCCGCCAGCCTGTGCGCGTGCGCAGCTTCTCGGCCATCGGCGCGAAAGTGCGGTTCTCGTAGCCGGTGGCCAGCACATAGGCCTTTTGCGGGATGCGCTCGCGCGCGCCGGTGAGCCGCACCTTCTCGGTGAAGCAGTGGACGGACTGCGGCGTGCGCCGCCCCTCAAAGGCCGCGCGGGCAGCCTCATCCATGTGCGCGTTGAAGCCGACCTGGTTCGAGCGCGGCGGCGGAACGAGATATTCGCCCTCCCCGGTCGGGAAATGGCCGGCGCCGGGCACCAGATCGTTGAGGCTTTCGCCATCTTCCGGGAAGAAGGCGTCCATGTACATGATCGACTGGATGATGCCCTCCGGCACCAGCTCGGTCGCCGCCGAGACCGGCATGCCCCCATAGCTGTGGCCGACGAGCAGGATATTCTCCAGCCCCTCATATTTGATGAGATTGGCGACGTCGCGCGCATGCATGGAGAGATTGACCGCCGGACTGGTCAGATGCTCGCGCTCGCCGAGGCCGGTCAGCGTGGGGGTGAAGACGCGGTGGCCGCGATCGACGAGAATGTCCGCCACCCCGCGCCAGCGCCACGCGCCGACCCATGCACCATGGACGATCACGATTGTCGCGCACATACCTGCCATTCCGCTCCTCCCTCGGTCCGTGCCCGCAGACTAGCGCGCGTTGGCCCCGCACGCTTTCACGGTCCGGCAGGAAAGAATGCCGCTGGAGACGCGCCGAGCGCCCCTATCCCAGCCGGTCGATCATCGTCTTGGTGATGAGGCAGATGCCGCTGTCGGTGCGGCGGAAGCGGCGGGCGTCCAGCACGGGATCCTCGCCAACCACCAGCCCTTCGGGAATACGCACGCCGCTGTCGATGATGACGCGGTCGAGCCGCGCTCCCCGGCCGATGTTGCAATAGGGCAGGATCACCGCTTCCTTCACATCCGAGTAGCTGCCCATCTTCACGCCGGTGAACAGCAGGCTGCGATAGGCGCTGGCACCCGACACGATGCAATCCTGCGAGATGAGCGAGCAGATCGCCGAACCGCGCCGCCCCTCCTCGTCATGCACGAACTTGGCAGGGGCAGCGACGATCTGGTCGGTCCAGATCGGCCAGTCGCGGTCATACATGTTGAGCTTGGGCACCGTGTCGGTGAGGTCGATATTGGCTTCCCAATAGGCGTCGAGCGTGCCGACATCGCGCCAATATTCTTCAATTTCCTCGGCCGCGCGGATGGCGCTTTGCGAGAAGAGGTGGGCAACGGCCTTCCCGTGCTTGACGATATAGGGGATGATGTCGCCGCCGAAATCGCGCTTGCTGTCCTGCGTGTCGGCGTCGCGCCGCAGCTGGTCGAACAGGAACTCGGTGGTGAAGACGTAGATGCCCATGGAGGCAAGCGCCGTGTCGGGCTTGCCGGGCATTGCGGGAGGATCGGCGGGCTTCTCGACGAATTCGGTGATGCGACCCTTGGAGTCCACCGCCATGACGCCGAAGCCCGTCGCCTGCGCGCGCGGTACTTCGAGGCAGCCGACCGTCACGTCCGCGCCTTCCTGCACATGCTGCTGGAGCATGAGCTCATAATCCATCTTGTAGATGTGATCGCCCGCCAGGATGACGATGTAGCGCGGCGCATGGCTGGCGATGATATCGAGATTCTGGAAGACCGCGTCCGCCGTGCCCTCATACCAGTGGAACTCGTCGATGCGCTGCGAGGCGGGCAATATGTCGAAGCTCTCGTTGCGCTCGGGGCGCATGAAGTTCCACGCGCGCTGCATGTGGCGGATGAGCGAATGCGCCTTGTATTGCGTGGCGACGCCGATGCGGCGGATGCCGCTGTTGAGCGCGTTGGAGAGCGCGAAATCGATGATACGGGACATGCCGCCGAAATAGACGGCGGGCTTGGCACGATTGTCGGTGAGCTCCATCAGGCGGCTGCCGCGGCCGCCCGCCAGCACATAGGCCATCGCGTCGCGCGCCAGCGGCTGTCCTCTGATTTCCCGCACCGGCATTCCCATTCAGCTATCCTTCGCTCAGCAGCATGATCGTGGCAAGCGGCGGCAGGATCAGCGTCGCCGCGCCGTCTCTGGCGGTGACGCGACCCATATTGCCGATACCGCTGCCGCCATAGTTGGTTGCATCGCTGTTCAAGACCTCCCGCCACGGCCCGTCGACCGGCAGCGGCACGCGATAATGCTCGTGCGCGAACGGCGTCATGTTGGCGATGATCGCGACCGGCCTTTGGCCTGGCGCCTTGCGCAGCCAGGCGAACACCGAGTTCTCGTGGTCGTCGACCACCAGCCATTCGAACCCCTCGCCCTCGCAATCCCGCGCGTGCAGGGCCGGAATCTCGCGATAGAGATGGTTGAGGTCGCGCACCAGCGATCGCACGCCCTCGTGCGCGGGGGCGTCGCGCAGGTCCCAGTCGAGCGCGCGCTCCTCGCTCCACTCCCGGCGCTGGGCGAACTCCTGCCCCATGAACAGCAGCTTCTTGCCGGGATAGCCCCACATCAGCGCATAATAAGCGCGCAGATTGGCGAATTTCTGCCAGTCGTCGCCCGACATCTTGCCCAGCAACGATCCCTTGCCGTGGACCACCTCGTCATGGCTCAGCGCCAGCACGAAATTCTCGGCGAAGGCGTACATCAGCCCGAAGGTGATGTCGTCATGATGATAGCGCCGGTGGATCGGCTCGCGGGCCATGTATTTCAGCGTGTCGTGCATGAAACCCATGTTCCACTTGAAGCCGAAACCGAGGCCTTTGTCATGGACGGGATGAGTGACGCCGGGCCAGGAGGTGGATTCCTCGGCAATGGTGATGATGCCGGGATGCGCGCCGTACATCGCCTTGTTCATGGCCTGGAGGAAGCCGACCGCTTCCCAGTTCTCGCGTCCGCCCTGCTGGTTGGGAATCCACTGGTCCGCCGCGCGGCTGTAATCGCGATAGAGCATCGAGGCGACGGCATCCACGCGCAGTCCGTCAACATGATAGCGCTCCGCCCAGAACAGCGCGTTGTTGACGAGGAAGCTCGTCACCTCGCGCCGCCCGAAATTATAGATGGCCGTGTCCCAGTCGGGATGATGGCCAAGGCGCGGATCTTCATGCTCGTAGAGGGCGGTACCGTCGAACCGCGCGAGGCCGTGCGCATCGGTTGGGAAATGCGCCGGCACCCAATCGAGCAATACGCCGATGCCGGCGCGATGGGCGCCGTCCACGAACCGCGCGAAGGCCGCCGGCTCGCCGAAGCGGGCGGTCGGCGCATACAGGCCGATCGTCTGATAGCCCCATGACGGATCATAGGGATGCTCGCTGATCGGCAGGAACTCGATGTGAGTGAAGCCCATGTCGACGACATAGGGAATCAGCCGGTCGGCCAGCGTATCCCAGTCGAGGAACCAGCCATGCTCATCGCGCTGCCAGGAGCCGGCATGGACCTCGTAGATGCTGATCGGCACGCGGCGCGGATCGACCGAGGACCAGTAGGCACGGTGCCCCTCATCGCCCCAGTCGACCTTGCCGGTCGCGATCGTCATTGAGGCCGTCTTCGGCCGCAATTCGGATGCAAAGGCAAAGGGATCGGCCTTGAGCGGTTGGATCGCGCCGTCCGGACCAGTGATCTCGAACTTGTAGGCTTGCCATTCGCCGACGTCGGGCAGGAAGATTTCCCACACGCCGATGTCGGCGCGGTGGCGCATGCCATGCCGCCGCCCGTCCCAGTCGTTGAAATTGCCGAGCAAAGACACGCGCCGGGCATTGGGCGCCCAGACCGCGAAATGGACGCCTTGCGCGCCCTCATGCTCGATGAGATGGGCGCCCAGCTTGTCGAACAGGCGGAAATGGCTGCCTTCCGCCATGAGCAGATCGTCGATCGGCCCCAGCACCGGGCCGAAGCTGTAGGGATCGCTGACCCACCACGCCTCCTCACCCGCCGTCGCGCGATATTTGACCGGCTGACGGTCCCCGGGCAGCGTGCCTTCGAACAGGCCGCGCGGATCGATTGGCTCCAGCTTGCCGAGCAATCCGCCGGAAAGATCATGGGTTGTGACGACATCGGCGCCGGGAATGATGGCGCGAGCAAAGACCCCCTCCGGTCCTTCATGCACGCCGAGCAACGAGAAGGGATCAGCGTGGGTGCCTGCAAGCAGGGCCTCAATGGCCGCTTTGGGCGGCTTCACATCACTCCCCAAATCTCTTTCGCATATTCTGCGATGGTCCTGTCTGAGGAGAACCATCCGACATTGGCAATGTTCCGGATCGCTGCGGCCTGCCAGCCGACCGGGTCCGTCCAGCGCTCGTCGACCGCCCGCTGCGCCTGGCTGTAGCTCTCGAAATCGGCCGCGACCATGAACCAGTCGTGATCGTAAAGGCCGCCGATCAGCCCGGCATAGCGGCCCGGATCGTCCGGCGAGAAGACGCCCGACGCGATGGCCGAGACGGCCTGCTGCAACTCGCGCGATCCTTCGATCACCTGGCGCGGATTATAGCCGTTCGAGCGGCGCTCGGCGACTTCGTCCGCAGTCAGGCCGAAGATGACGATATTCTCGTCGCCTACCCGGTCCTTGATCTCGATATTGGCGCCATCGAGCGTCCCGATGGTCAGCGCGCCGTTGAGCGCGAACTTCATATTGCCGGTGCCCGAGGCTTCCATGCCGGCGGTCGAGATCTGCTCGGAAAGGTCGGCGGCGGGCATGATCTTCTCGGCAAGGCTGACATTATAGTTCGGCACGAACACCACCTTGAGCAGCCCGCCGACCGAAGGATCGGAATTGACCCGCCGGGCGATGTCGTTGGCGAGCTTAATGATGAGCTTGGCATTGTGATAGCTGGATGCCGCCTTGCCGCCGAAAATCTTGACCCGTGGCACCCAGTCGCGCTCGGGATGGCTGCGGATCTGGTCGTAAAGCGCCACCGTCTCGATGAGGTTGAGCAGTTGGCGCTTATATTCGTGGATGCGCTTGATCTGGACGTCGAACAAAGCAGCCGGATCGAGCCTGATGCCCATGTGCGAGCGCAGATAGGCGGCCAGCGCCTCCTTGTTGGCGCGCTTCACGGCAGCGACCTTCGCGTTGAAGCTCCCGTCCTCGGCGAAGCGGGCGAGATCGGCCAGCTTTTCCGCATCGTCCATGAAGCCGTCGCCGATCGCCTCGTGGATGAGGCTGGTCAGACCCGGATTGCACTCCAGCAGCCAGCGACGCGGGGTCACGCCATTGGTCTTGTTGTTGATCCGGTCGGGATAGAGGCGGTGCAGATCGGCGAACACGGTCTGCTTCATCAGCTCGGTGTGAAGCGCGGCTACTCCGTTGACGCTGTGCGCGCCGGCGAAGGCGAGATTGGCCATGCGCACCCGCCGCTCGCCGCTCTCGTCGATGATCGAGATGGCGGAGATGGCGCTGTCCTCGATGATCTTCTTCGTGCGCGCCTCGCGCAGCACCATCGCATTGATCGCATAGACGATCTGCATGTGGCGAGGCAGCATCCGCTCGAACAACGGCAGCGGCCAGCTCTCCAGCGCCTCGGGCAGGAGGGTGTGGTTGGTGTAGCCGAAGGTCGCCTTGGTCATCACCCAGGCATCGGCCAGTTCCAGCCCGTGATCGTCCATCAGCAGGCGCATCAGCTCGGCGACCGAGACTGCCGGGTGCGTGTCGTTCAGCTGGATGGCGACCTTGTCAGACAACGTCTGGATGTCGCCATGATATTGCATGTGGCGCCGCACGATGTCCTGGATGGAGGCGGACGAGAAGAAATATTCCTGCCGCAGCCGCAGCTCCTGCCCGGCCGCGGTCGAATCCGCCGGATAGAGCACGCGCACCAGGCTCTCGGCGCGGACCTGTCCTTCCAGCGCGCCGATATGATCGCCCGCGTTGAAGGCATCGAGCCGGATCGGATCGATCGGGAAGGCATTCCACAAGCGGAGGGTGTTCACCCGCCTGCCGCGCCAGCCGACCACCGGGGTATCGACCGCCGTGGCGATCACCTGCTCGGCCGGCTTCCACTGCACCCGCCCGTCGGCATCGCCGATCACCTCGCCGCCGAAGCCGATGCGATAGGCGCTCTCGCGCCGCTCGAACTCCCAGGGATTGCCGTGCGCCAGCCAGTTCTCAGGCAGCTCGACTTGCCAGCCATCGTCGATGCGCTGGCGGAACATGCCGTTCACATAGCGGATGCCATAGCCATAGGCCGGTATGTCGAGCGTCGCGAGGCTCTCCATGAAGCAGGCGGCGAGGCGACCGAGGCCGCCATTGCCGAGCGCCGCGTCCGGCTCGATCTCCTCGATCTCGTCCAGATCGACGCCATGGGCGGCGAGCGCGGCGCGCACCTCGCCCGACACGCCGAGATTGGACAGCGCATCGCGCAACAGCCGCCCGATCAGGAATTCGAGGCTGAGATAATAGACTCTTTTCGCACTTGCAGCATGAGACGCCTTGGAGGAGGCCATCCAGCGCTCGATGATGTCGTCACGCAGCGTGTAGATGGTCGCGGCGAGCCAGTCGTGCGGCAGGGCGGCCTGCGTATCCTTGCCGATCCGATGGACCAGCGCGTCCTCGATCCGTGCCTGAAGGCCTTTGCCCGCCAAGGACTCGATCGTCGCCATGCCGCTCTTCCCCATGTCTCGTTCATGCCGCAGTGCGGCATGACCTTGGATAACAAGGGATGGCCCGGTGCGCCACTGCTCGTTTTGACATTTTTGCGTCAAGCCGCTCCGGCTCGCCTGCGAGCGGCACTTGCTGGATCGACCCCGCGATGCATAAGGTTGCGTCAATTTCATTGGACAACTAACGTCCCGGTATCCCGCAAGGGGTGCGGAGACGATGCGCGGGCCGGAAACCGGCCGCCGGGAAGGACCTGGAGACTTGACGAACAGCACGGCGACCATGGCAAGCGACGACGGAAAGATCTTCGGCAACATCCTGCCTCCGCGGGAAGGCTATCCGCCGCCCGAACTGGGCCTGACGATCGCCATCGTGCTGACCGGCCGGCGCTGGCGCTCGCTGATCGACGAGAAGCTGCGCGAACTGGGCCACAGCGCATCCCGCATGGAAGCGATGTCCGCCATCGCCTATGCCCCGCCGCACACGACGCAGATCCAGATCGCCAAGCGCATCGGCATCGAAGGGCCGACGCTGACCCGCACGCTCGACATGCTGGAGGCCGACGGGCTGGTCGAGCGCCTGCCCGACCCCTCCGATCGGCGCAACAAGCACATGAAGCTGACCGAGGCGGGCCTCGCGGCGCTTGCCCAGATGCTGACCGTCACCAACGCGCTGCGCGGCAAGCTGCTTGAGGACCTTCCCGTCGCCGACATCCGCGGCAATCTCGGGTTCCTCTCCATGCTGCTGGAGCGGATCGAGGGCGGACTGGCGCTGCCCGAGGCGGACTGAGAGCCAGACTTCCTCTCCTTCCGTTCGCCCTGCGCTTGTCGAAGGGCGTCCTTCCCGCCGGTGGAAATGCGTGGGCTGCTTTGCCGCGCTGAACACTCCGTCCCATCGTTTCACATCCGCCCGTCCGGACACAATCGTGGTGCGCGACAACCATTTCCTCTGGCCAGCCGCGCGCCTTGATCCTAGGGGACTCTCCCGCTGCCCTCCTTGCGGCTGCGCAGCGGACCGGGAAAAGGAGACAGCGCATGAAAGCAGCCGACGCGATCGTCGAGATCCTCAAGCGGGAGGGCGTCGACGTGTTGTTCGGCTATCCGCGCAATGCCCTGCTCGAAGCCGCGGCAGCCGGCGACATCCGCACGATCATTCCCCGCCAGGAGCGCATCGGCCTGCACATGGCCGACGCCTATTCGCGCCTCGGCAAGGGCGAGAAGCTCGGCGTCTTCACCTGCCAGCACGGGCCGGGCGCGGAAGTCGCCTATGCCGGCGTCGCGCAAGCCTATGGCGAATCCGTGCCGCTGCTGTTCATGCCGGGCGGCTATGCGACGCCGATCGCGCATGTCGGCCGCAACTATAACAGCGTGCGCAACATGGCGCAGATCACCAAGTCGGCCGAGCCGCTGAATTTCCCCAGTCATGTGAACGGCGTCATGCGCCGCGCCTTCACGGCCCTGCGCAACGGGCGCGGCGGCCCGGCGCTGGTCGAACTGCCGTTCGACGTGCTGGAGCAGGATGGCGCCGAGGTCGACTACAAGCCGGTGCTGCGCACCAAATTCGGCCCGGACGGCGAGAGCGTGGCGCGCGCCGCGCAACTGCTCTGCGCGGCCAAGCGGCCAGTGCTCTATGCGGGGCAGGGCATTCACTGGGCGAGCGCCTATGCCGAGCTCCAGGAACTGGCCGAGTTGCTCGCCATCCCCGTCTGCACCAGCCTGCCCGGCAAGAGCAGCTTCGACGAGACCCATCCGCTCTCGCTCGGCTCGGGCGGCGCGGCGATGCCTTATGCAGTGCGCTATTTCCTCGAGGAGTCGGACCTGATTCTCGGCGCGGGTTGCAGCTTCACGAGCACCGCCTTCGGCATCCGCATGCCCACCGGCAAGACCGTCATCCACGCGACACTGGACCCGGTCGAGCTCAACCGTGCGGTCGAGACCGAGGTGGCGCTCATTGGCGATGCCAAGCTGACGCTGCGGGCGCTGATCGAGGCGTGCAAGGCGATCGTCGGCGGCACGCCCCGCGACAGCAGCACGGTCGCGGGCGAGATCAAGAAGGTTTCCGACGACTGGCTCGCCAAGTGGATGCCCAAGCTCACCAGCAACGAAGTGCCGATGACGCCCTATCGCGTGCTGTGGGACCTGCAGCATACGGTCGACGTCGCCAACACGATCATCACCCATGATGCCGGCTCGCCGCGCGACCAGCTCTCGCCCTTCTGGAAGACGCGCGCGCCGCACACCTTCCTCGGCTGGGGCAAGACGACGCAGCTCGGTTACGGCCTCGGCCTCGCCCTGGGCGCCAAGCTGGCCTGTCCGGACAAGCTCTGCATCAATGTGTGGGGCGACGCCGCCATCGGTTTCACCGGCATGGACTTCGAGACGGCGGTGCGCGAGCGGCTGCCGATCATGTCCATCCTGCTCAACAACAGTTCGATGGCGATGGAACTGAACGTGATGCCGACCGCGACAGAGAAGTTCCGTTCGACCGATATCGGCGGCAACTATGCCGATTTCGCCAAGGCGCTCGGCGGCCATGGCGAGCGCATCGCCCGCGTCGAGGACATCATTCCGGCCATCCAGCAGGGAATCGCGGCCACACAGGCAGGAAAACCGGCGCTTCTGGAGTTCCTGACCTCGCAAGAGCAGGACTTTTCCCGATACCCGTAAGGCCGGGAAACGTCGACTTCGTCCAATACACAGCGCGCTCCGCCGCGATACCGTGGCGGCGCCGCTTCAACGGCGCAAGTGGATCGCTCCGCTCGCGCAGCAAGGGACGAGACCGAGTGACCGATATCGCTGTCCAGATCATGGCCGAGATCGACCGGGCCCGCCGGTTGCAGTTCGCACTCAACAACGCCCAGGATCGCCTGAAGATCGAGCATTACATCGCCGAGCTCGATGCGCGCGCCGCGCGCTCGGGCGCCAAGCGCTCTCAGGCTTGACCCCGGCCCTGTCCGCCGGCGGCTGTCATATGTCTCATCGAGAAGATGGTGGAAGGGGCTGGATTCGAACCAGCGTACGCTCACGCGGGCAGATTTACAGTCTGCTGCCTTTAACCACTCGGCCACCCTTCCAAGGCGCCTGATCCGTGCGGGCGGAGCCCAGAAACGGATTGGAGGGGCGTCTTTGGCGAATGGGGCCTTGCCTGTCAATGCCGCACTGTGGAAAAGCGCCCGACATGAAAAGAGGTCATCGCACAGGCAAGCCCAAGGGCGGATATCCGCATCTCTACGGGCGTCACGCCGTCATCGCCGCACTCGCCAACCCCAATCGCGTGATTCGCAAGATCTGGGGCACGCGCGAGGTCATCAACGCGCTCGAGCTACCGTCCAACCTCCCCATCGTCTATGCCGACGTGGCGGACATGGCCCGCTATGTGCCGCACGACGCGCCCCATCAGGGCATCGTGGCCGAGGTCGAGGCACTGGACGACATCTGGCTCGGCGACATGCTGGAGCAGGGCGCGTCGGACGAGGCCGCGCGTCGCCCGATCCTGGTGCTCGACCAGGTGACCGACCCGCACAATGTCGGCGCGATCCTGCGCTCGGCCGCCGCCTTCGACGCGCTCGGCATCGTCACGCAGGACCGGCATGCCCCGCCCGAATCCGGCGTGATCGCGCGCGCCGCCGCCGGCGCGCTGGAGATCGTGCCGTGGGTGCGCGTCGTGAACCTTTCCCGCGCGCTCGATGAGATCGCCGAGGCCGGCTACTGGCGCATCGCGCTCGACGGCGAAGCCAAGGAGACGCTGGGCACCGCCCTTCACGGCGCCAACCGCGTCGCACTCGTGCTCGGTGCCGAGGGCGAAGGGCTCCGGCTCAACAGCATCAACCATTGCGACATGCTCGCCAAGCTGCCGATCAGCGCGCGCATGGAGAGCCTCAACGTTTCCAACGCGGCGGCAATCGCGCTATATGCTTGTATGACGCGGTAAGGGGCGATTTTCGCCGGCCTTGCCCAACAGGGAACCCGATGCATGGCTCACCTGATGCGATGGCTGGCGCTGCTCGTGGCGCCTCTCCTGTTGACGAGCTGCCTGCTCGTGCCGGCGAAATTCACCTCGACGCTCGACATCAAGGCCGACCGGACTTTCACCTTCACCTATCTGGGCGAGGTGCAGATGCTCAAGACCAGCAAGCCCGACGACCCCATGACCGAGGGCATGGACGAGGGCGGAGACGATCAGAGCTGGCGGGACGATCCCGGCGAAAGCGAAGCGCAACTGTTCAAGATCGCCGCCGCGCCCAAAGCCAAGCCCAAGGGCAAGGCCGCCAAGCCGGACGAGAATTTCGGCGATTCGCCAGAGGACGCGACCAAGTTGCGCCAGCTCGCCCAGACCCTGCAGGGCGAATATGGCTTCCGCTCCGTCCGCTACATCGGCAACCGCAAACTCGCGATCGACTATCGCATTAAGGGCACGCTGGACCACAGTTTCGTCTTCCCGTTCAATCCGGACGGGGAAGTCATGTTCCCGTTCCTCGCCATCGAGTTGCGCGGCAAGGACCGCGTGCGCATCAAGGCGCCGGGCTTCGCCAATGACGAAGCCGCCTCGACCAGTGCCGGCGGCCTTGGCGGAATGGGTGGTATGGCAGGCGGCGAAAGCCCCGGCGCGCTTCTCGACGGCAGCTTTACCCTCACCACCACGGCCGATGTGGTGAGCCAGAATCAGGAGGAAGGCGCGCAGACGCAGCCCGATGGCAGCAAGAAGATCGTCTGGACGGTCAACCCGAATACCCGCGATGCGCCGATGGCAGTGCTGCGGGTGGCGCCGCTGCCATGAACGCGCGCCCCTACCCTATCGCCGGCGCGCTGACCGTGCTGGGCGCCTGCCTGCTACCCGGCGTGGCGAGCGCGGTGGACACCGACCCCTTCCTCGGCAAATGGCGCAACGCCAGCAACAGCATGCATGTGCAGACCTATGCCTGCGGTTCGAGCCTGTGCGGCCGCGTGGTCTGGGCCAACGAGAAGCAGCAGGCCAACGCGCGCAAGGCCGGCACGGCCAACCTCATCGGCAAGGAACTGTTCAACAACTTTCCGTTGCAGGGCGACGCGCGCCAGGGCCAGGTCTTCGTGCCGCGCCAGGGCAGGAGCTTCGCCAGCACGATCTCGGTGATCGATGCCAACACGATCCAGATCCGCGGCTGCACGGCCGGCGGCCTGCTCTGCCGATCCCAGAAATGGATCCGCGTCGCCGACGCGAGCTGATCAGTCCTCGGGGGCGATCGTGACCGTCATGCCCTCAAGTTCGGGGCCGATCGGGATCTGGCAGGAAAGACGGCTGTTAGCCTGGCGATGCTCGGAGCTGTCGAGCAGATCGTCCTCGTCGCCCTTCATCGGCGGGAGTTTACCGAAATAATCCTCGGCCACGAACACATGGCAGGTCGCGCAGGAGCAGCAACCGCCGCAGATCGCCAGCAGCTCGTCGATGCCCTGATCGCGGATCGCTTCCATGACCGTGTAGCCGTTGGGGGCATCGAACTGCTCGCTGGTTCCATCCCGCTTCACGACCGTCAACTGCGCCATTTTTATCTCCCAACCGTGGATGCGCTCGCTATGAGGGGCGGATTGTCAGAAATCAACCGGCCACATGCGCTGGCCGGTGCTGTTTGGGACGAACGATGCTCGACGAAACGGCGCTGCGCACTTCCCTGGACGCGATCGCGGCCGACCAGCCGCTGATCGCGACGCTGATCGCGGATTATGGCTACCCCGAGCCGCGCCAGCGCGTGCCCGGCTATGAGACGCTGCTGCGCACCATCGTCGGCCAGCAGGTGAGTGTCGCCGCCGCCGCATCGGTCTGGAACAAGCTCGAGGGCGTGCTCGGCGCCGGTTGCGCACCCGAGGCGCTGCTCGCGCAGGATTATGACACGCTGCGCGCCTGCGGCCTCTCGCGGCAGAAGCAGGGCTATGCCCGCAGCCTTGCCGAGCTGGTGACAGGCGGGGAGCTCGACCTTCACGCGCTGCCGGCCGACGACGAGGAAGCGATTGCCGCGCTCGTCCGGATCAAGGGCATCGGCCGCTGGTCGGCGGAGATCTACCTGCTGTTCGCCGAGGGGCGGAAGGACATCTGGCCGGCGGGCGACCTCGCCGTGCAGATCGCCGTCGGGCAGATCCTCGGCCTGCCCGAGCGCCCGAGCGAGAAGCAGATTCGCGAACTTGCCGAAGCCTGGCGCCCGCACCGCAGCGCCATGGCGATCATGGCCTGGCACCGCTACAACACGAAGGTGCTGTGATGGCGCCCGAGCCGTCATCCCGGCGAAAACCGGGATCTTGCCTGCATGAGACCCCGGCGTTCGCTGGGGCCACGAACCCGGACACCTCACTCGCCCAGCGCGTCGATCTCCTTCGCCAGCGCGATGTCGCGCGCGCTGAGGCCGCCCGCATCGTGCGTGCTCAGGCGGATGTCGACGCGGCCATAGACATTGGACCATTCGGGATGATGGTCGGCCCGCTCGGCCAGCAGGGCCACGCGTGACATGAAGCCGAAGGCGCTCACGAAATCCGGGAAACGGAAGCTGCGACTGATGCCGCTCGCATCGTCGGCGAGGCGCCAGCCGGGCACTGTCGGCAGGGCGGCGGCGCGCTCCTCATCGGTCAGTCTGGAAATCCGGGGCATGATCTTGTCCTCCGATTGCCCGCCATTCTCCGCCACCAAAGTGGCCATCGTCAAGCCATGAGCGGTGCTGCGTTGGCAATCGAGGCACTGGCCTGCCTGCGTGGCGGGCGACTGCTGTTCGCAGGGGTCGATCTGGCGCTCGGGCCGGGCGGAAGTGCGCAGGTGGTCGGCCCCAACGGCGTCGGCAAGTCGAGTCTGCTGCGCATCGTCGCGGGCCTGCTGCGGCCATATGCGGGCGCAGTCCGCTGCGAAGGCGCGGTCGCCCTCACCGACGAACTTGACGCGCTGGACCGCGAAAAGACCGTGCGCGCTGCCCTCGCCTTCTGGGCGCGGATCGACGAGGCCCCGGCCGAGCGCATCGAGGCCGCGCTCACGGACCTCGCCATCGCCCATCTCGCCGACATACCCGTCCGCATGCTCTCGACCGGCCAGCGCAAGCGCGCCGCGCTCGCCCGCACGCTCGTCACCGGCGCGCCGATCTGGCTGCTCGACGAGCCTGCGAACGGCCTCGACACGGCAAGCGCGGCGGTGCTCGGCGCGCTGGTCGACCGGCACCGCGCATCGGGCGGCATCGTGCTCGCCGCGTCCCACCTGCCGCTCGCCTGGGCACAGGACGTGACGATCGACCTGCATGCACCGCAGGTGGCAGACGCATGATCGCCGCGATCATCCTGCGCGATCTCGGCCGCGCCTTCCGCAGCGGCGGCGCCTGGCTGCCGCTCGCCTTCCTGTTGCTGATCGCCGCGCTCTTTCCCTTCGCGGTCGGCCCCAATGCAACGCTGCTCAGCCGCACCGGCGGTGGCCTGCTGTGGATCGCAGCCCTGCTCGCCAGCCTGCTCCCCATCGATCGGCTGATCGAGCCTGACCGGGAGAGCGGCGTCATCGACCAGCTCGCGCTGCGCGGCGTCGGCGAAGGAACGATCCTGCTCGCCAAGAGCATCGCGCACTGGTTGAGCTTCGGCCCGCCTTTGCTCATCGCCACGATACCCGCCGCCGCGCTGCTCAAGCTGGAGCCCGAGGCAATGCGCCTCGTCCTCGCGGGACTCGCGCTCGGTACGCCCGGCCTCGCCGCACTGGCGATTCTCGTCGCAGCGCTCACTGCGGGCCTGCGCGGCAGCGGATCGCTGACCGGGCTGCTCGTGCTGCCGCTCGCCGTGCCCATCCTGATCTTCGGCGCGGGCGCGCTCCAGTTTGGCGGCGCCAGCGCGCTCAAGCTGGTCGCGGCCTGCTCGCTGCTGCTCTGCGTGGCTGCCCCCGTCGCCGGGGGTGCGGCGTTGCGCGCCGGGCGGGACTAGCCCGACCGCGCCCGCGCCTCAATCCTGCGGCGCGACGTTGCGGCTCCTGATGAGCCATTTGCCGTTGACGCGCACGACCTCGTCGACGCCGCGCCCGGCAGCCGCCACGCGCGGCGTCGGCCCGTTGGGCTGGCCCGCGAAGACGGTCATCCAATAATAGTGGTAACGCGCCCGGTCCTTGTCGATGAACTCGATATAGTCGTTGCTCATGACATGGTGCATCGCCGCGATCTGCTCGCCCTTGGCGCGCCGGTCGTCCTGGCCCTGCTTGAAGTCCAGCACCATCTTGCGCAGCGCATCGCTGCCCTTCACGGCATTGAAGGTGCCGTCCGGCGTGAAGACCGCCGCATAGGCATCGGGATTGAAGCTGTCGATCGCACGGACATAGTTCCACATCAGCTGCGTGATCGCCGCGCGGTCCTGCGCCTCGCGCAGGATGTCGACGTCGCTGGCCATGGCCGCGCCGGGGGCCGCGACAATCAGCAGGGCGGCAAGCGTGGCCGCGGTCAGTCGTTTCATGATGTCCTCTCCCTTTTTCGCCGGCTTCCCGGCTTGGGTGAGGCTATCCCGCGTCGACGACTCCGGCTAGCCGGAAAGTCTCGCGACGCAGCAGCATATCAGTTCCGTGTCCAGCGCGCCCAGATCGCGGTGGGCAGCAGCAGGCCGCGCGCTTCCTCCCGCACCGCCAGCTCGCCGCATTCGATGCGGCCGGGCAGATCGGACAAATGGGCGCGCAGCAGCTCGCCAATGGCCAGCGCCGACATGCGCACCGCATAAACGGTGAGGAACAGGAAGCGGCTGTTTTCGTCGAGCAGTTTGCGGCAATTGGCGATGAGGCCGGGCAGGTCCTCCTCCAGCCGCCAGATCTCGCCGTCCGGGCCGCGGCCATATTTGGGCGGATCGAGCAGGATCCCGTCATAGCGCCGCTCGCGCCGCGCCTCACGCGCTACGAACTTGGCGGCATCGTCGATGATCCAGCGGATCGGCCGATCCTGCATGCCCGCCAGCGCCGCATTCTCGCGCGCCTGCGCCACCGACTTCTTAGAGGCGTCGACATGCACCGCCTGCGCGCCCGCTGCAGAGAAGGCAAGCGTGCCGACGCCGGTATAGCCGAACAGGTTCATGAATTGCGGCGCGTCCAGCCCCTTGAGCTGCTCGCGGCCCCATGCCCACACCGGCGCCATGTCCGGGAAGAACTGAAGGTGGCGGAACGGAGTGCAGGCGGCCTGGAAGCGCGCTTCTTCCCAGCCGAGCGGCCAGCCCTCGCGCGACACGGGCTTGTCGAAATGCCAGCGTCCGCCGCCATCCTCGTCGGATGCGGGAATGAAGCTGCCATGCGCATCCCATTCCGCTTGCGCGGGCGACCACATCGCCTGCGGCTCAGGTCGGATGAAGCGATACGGGCCGTAGCGCTCCAGCTTGCGCCCGGCACCGCTGTCGATGAGGCCGTAATCGGCCCACGGCTCGGCGACCATGAGGCCGAGAGGAAGATCGGGAGCGGTCATGCTGCGGCTCCGATCGCTGCGCGGCACCGACCCCTTGCCTCTCCCTCGACAGGGAGAGGCTTGAGGCAGGCAACTTCAGGCACCGCGCTTCACCGCGCGCTCGGCGATGTAACCGGTGACCGCCTCGAACGTCGCGGGCAGCGTCACATAGCGCTCCTCGCGGCCGAACAGGTCGCCGGCGCGGGACGGCAGAGCTGGCCGGGTGCCGGTCGCACGCTCGACGGCGTCGCGGAACTTCGCGGCATGCGCCGTCGCCAGCGTCACCACCGGCACCGACGGATCGAGCTGGGCCGCGCGGGCGGCGGCAAGACCGACCGCCGTGTGCGGATCGATGATCTGGTCGGCGGCATCATAGGCCCAGCGCATGGCGCGCGACATGGCGTCGGCATCGATACGGGCGGAGCCGAACAGCTTGGTCGCGCCTTCCCGCTGGCTGTTGGTCAGGCGCATCGCCTTGGTCGCCTCGAAGCCCTTCATCTGCTCGCCGAGCGCGAGGCCATCCCGGCCGCCCAGATCGAACAACAGACGCTCGAAATTGGAGGAGACCTGAATGTCCATGCTCGGCGTGGCGGTGGGGACGACCGTGCCCTGGCTGTAGTCGCCCTCGCTGAGCGCGCGGTGGAGGATGTCATTGACGTTGGTGGCGACGATCAGCTGCTCGATCGGCAGGCCCATCTGCGCCGCGACATAGCCCGCGAACACGTCGCCGAAATTGCCGGTCGGCACCGCGAAGGCGACCTTCTTCTCCGGGGCGCCGAGGCGCACGGCGGCATAGACATAATAAACGACCTGCGCGACGAGCCGCGCCCAGTTGATGCTGTTGACCGCCGAGAGATCGAACTGCGCGGCGAAGTCGGGGTCGTTGAACATGCGCTTCACCAGCGCCTGCGCATCGTCGAAACTGCCCTCGACGGCGATGTTGTGCACATTGGGCGCCAACACTGTCGTCATCTGCCGGCGCTGCACGTCCGAGACGCGGCCGGCGGGATGCAGCATGAAGATGTCGATCTTGGCGCGACCGGCGACCGCGTCGATCGCAGCCGAGCCGGTGTCGCCCGAGGTCGCCCCGACGATCGTCAGATGCGTGTCGCGGCGGCTCAGGAACTTCTCGAACAGGAGGCCGAGGAGCTGCAGTGCGACGTCCTTGAACGCCAGCGTCGGGCCGTGGAACAGCTCCAGCAGCCAGTGGGTGTGGTCGAGCTGGACGAGCGGCGTCACCGCGGCATGCGCGAAGCGGCCATAAGCCTGCGTGCACAGCTCGCGAAGTTCATCCTCGGTGAGGCTTTCACCGACGAACGGCGCAATCACCCGCACCGCCGTCTCCACATAGGAGAGGCCGCGCATCGCTGCGAAGTCCTCCGCCGTGAAGGTGGGCCAGCGCTCCGGCAGATACAGGCCGCCGTCGCTCGCAAGTCCGGCCAGCGTCGCGCCCTCGAAATCGAGCGCCCCCGCGCGCCCCCTGGTGCTCACATATTGCATGACCGGGCGCTCTTAGCGGGCGGATGCGCAGGGCGCAACGATAGCGCTTCTTTAGTCCCCCCTCGTCCGAGGAGGCGCTCTCTCACTGGCCGGCTTCGCCCAACCGCTTGCGCACCGCGAGCGCATAGATCACCGCCGCGACGATGGCGAAGAAGAACCATTGCCACATATAGGCGCGGTGATTGTTGGGCACCGAGGCAGGATCGGGCGGCGCGGAAGCGGTAAGGCCGGGCGCCGGCACGTCGGCAACGATCATCAGCCGCAACGGCGAGGCATGGCCCGTCATGCGGTCGAGCCAGGGCCGCTCATCGGGCTCATGGGTGGCATGCCCGCTCACCGGGCCGCCGCTCCAGGCGACCTTGACGTTCGGTGCCGTGCTGACGCCCATGTCGACGACGAGGCCCGGGCCTTCGGCGCCGGTCGCGCAGGTGGCGATGTGGCGCCAGCCCGGCTGCCCCTGCCGCGAGCGCCCGCCGACTTCCTGCCAGCCGACCACGCGCAGGCAATTGGCGGAAAGGCGGCGGAACATGTAGCGCTCGTCCGCCGGATTTGCCGGATAGGCCGTCTCCGGCAGCGCCATGTTGGCGCGCCAGGCGGCCACCGCCGCGTCCTTCTGCCCTGCCCGGCCAGCCTGCCAGATGCCGAGGCCGATCATGACGAGGATCGCCGCCGCGACGATGATCGTCGGGATGAGCGGCAGCTTGCGGATCATGGCGCCGGGTCCGCCCCACTGGAGGCCATGTTGGTCAGCCGGCCCTCGCGCGCCTTGTTGCGATATTCGAGGATCAGCAGCGCGGCCTTGGACAGGCGCAGGCAAAAAACGACCAGCAAGCTGATCAACGGCACCCAGAGCAGGATGTGCACCCAGAAGGGGGGGTCGGCGGCAAGCTGGAGCATGAGCGCCAGCGCCGTCACCAGACCGCCGACAATGAGGATGAGAAAGGCCGCGGGGCCGTCGCCGACATTGAAAGCGGCGAAATCAAGCCCGCAGGCCCGGCATTTGGGCGCAAAGCCGACCCAGCTGTCGAACAGCGGGCCGGTCTCGCAGCGCGGGCAGCAAGCGGACAGGGCCGCACGGACGAGTGGTGTCGCCGGTGCGGCCTTATCCTTGGTCATTGGATCAGCCGGCGTGGACCGGCGCGCCCCAGCCGCCCCAGACATAGACCGCGACGAACAGGAACAGCCACACGACGTCGACGAAGTGCCAGTACCAGGCAGCAGCCTCGAAGCCGAAATGCTGGCGGGGCGTGAAGTGGCCCTTATAGGCGCGGATGAGGCAGATGATCAGGAAGATCGTGCCAATCAGCACGTGGAAGCCGTGGAAACCGGTCGCCATGTAGAAGGCCGAGCCGTAGGGCGTCGTGCCGAAGGCGAACGGCGCATGGGCATATTCATAGGCCTGGATCGAGGTGAACAGGCAGCCCAGCAGGATGGTCAGCCACAGGCCCTTCTTGAGGCCGTCGCGGTCACCGTGAATCAGCGCGTGGTGCGCCCAGGTGACGGTCGTGCCCGAGCAGAGCAGGATCAGCGTGTTGAGCAGCGGCAGTTCGAAGGCGCTCAGCACCTCGACGCCCTTGGAGGGGAACAGCCCCTCGATCGGCGGAAGCTCGCTGGGGAACAGCGAGAAATCGAAGAACGCCCAGAACCAGCCGACGAAGAACATGACTTCCGAGGCGATGAACAGGATCATGCCGTAGCGCAGGTGCAGCGAGACGACCGGGGTATGGTCGCCGGCATGCGCCTCGCGGATCACGTCCGACCACCACATGAACATGACGGCGAGAACGCCGAGCAAGCCGACGATGAAGGTCGCGCCGCCCCAGCTGCCCATCTCGGCGGGGTGCATCCATGCGATCGCGCCCATCGCCATCACCAGCGCGGACATCGCGCCCAGCAGCGGCGTGATCGCGGGTGGCAGAATATGATAATCGTGGTTCTTGGCGCCGGCCATAAATGTTCCCCGTATCTGAGCGCTCGAAATTTGCGCGCCTGTTTAGCTGTCGTCGCCCGGCTTCTCAACCGGGTAGAAGGTGTAGCTCAAGGTGATTTCCTCGACATCCTTGTCGTCGGGATCGTCGAGGAACTTCTTGTCGACATAGAACAGCACGGGCATGCGCACTTCCTGCCCAGGCTGCAGCGTCTGCTCGGTGAAGCAGAAGCATTCGATCTTGGTGAAATAGGGGCCCGCGGACTCGGGCGTCACGTTGAAGACGGCGCGGCCCTTCACGGGCTTGTCCGAGCGGTTCTTCGCGATGAAGATCGCCATCGACTTGCCGCCGACGCCCACTGAGACGGTGCGCTTCTCGGGATAGAAATCCCAGGGCAGGCCATTGGCGATGTTGGAATCGAAGCGAATCGAGAGCTGTCGGGTGCCGCTCTGGATCGCCGTCGCAACCTGCGCTTCCGCCTCGCTCGCGCGCTGGGTGGTGCCGTTGAAACCGGTCACCTGGCAGAACAGGCGATAGAGCGGCACCGAAGCGAAGCCGAGACCGAGCATGGCAAGCGCAACGATCGCCGCGATGATCGCCGTGCGCCGATTGGCCTTGTGTCGAACGATCGCGGTCATGTCAGTGCGACATTTTGGCGATGGTGATGGCGAAGAACAGCACGACGAGCGCGCCCAGCACGAGCGCCATGACCAGCGAGCGCGAGCGCTGCCGCTCCCGGATCAGCTTTTCCTCGTCAGGGGTCATGCCGCGTACACCCAATGGTCGACGACGACGGCGCCGAACAGCAGGAAGAGATACAACACCGAATATTTGAACAGCCGTCGTTCCGCCCGCATCCTGGTCGGATCGGTCTCATGGCTGAACGACACCTGGAACGCCATGGCTGCGAAAACGCCCGTCGCGATCAGCGCGGTCAGGCCATAGACGAGGCCGGTCAACTGGAGCACCACCGGCGCCAGCGCGGCGACCGCCATGATGCTGGTGTAAAAGAGGATCTGCCGGCGCGTCACGCGCTCGCCCGCCACGACGGGCAGCATCGGGATGCCGGCATTGGCGTAGTCCATGCGCACGAACAGGGCGAGCGCCCAGAAGTGCGGCGGCGTCCAGAAGAAGATCAGCATGAACAGCGCGACGGGCAGCGCGGCGATATCGCCAGTCACTGCCGCCCAGCCGATCAGCGGCGGGAAGGCGCCGGCCGCACCGCCGATGACGATGTTCTGCGCCGTGCGCGGCTTCAGCCAGATCGTATAGACGAACACGTAGAACAGGATCGAGACGGCGAGGATAGCAGCGGCGAACCAGTTGGTCGCAAAGCCCATCAGCAGCACCGAGAAGAAGGAAAGGCCCACGCCAAAATGCAGCGCGCTCTCGCGGCTCATCCGGCCGGCGGGCAGCGGGCGGCTAGCGGTACGCTTCATCTGCGCGTCGCGGTCCGCCTCATACCATTGGTTGAGCGCACCGGCGGCGCCCGCGCCGAGCGCGATGCAGAGCACGGCGGTGAAAGCGAGAACCGGTGCGATGTGGCCCGGCGCGACGAGCAGGCCGCACAGGCCGGTAAACACCACCAGGGTCATCACGCGGGGCTTGGTCAGCGCGACGAAATCGCGCCAGTCAGCCGGCAGGGGCGTGGTCAAAGCATTCGCGGTAGCCATGAATCGGCCCCTATAATCATATGCCCGCGCCACGCAAAGTGAAACCGACCCCCATGGCCACGCCCCGCCGCGCCGGTGGCCGATCGGTGGGAGAGGAGGCCATTGCCCCCTCCCCGCCCAGGTTCAGACGAGCCTCACGCTTTCAGGTCAGAGCGACCGTCCGATACGTGACGCCACGCCTGCGCAACGCCTGCCCAACCAGCCCGAGCCCGGCGACCAACATTGCCCAGCTGGCCGGCTCCGGCACGGCGGGCAGGTCGAGCCTGCCTTGTAGCGTGCCCTCGAACACGCCGATCGGCCCGTTGGGCGTCGAGACGCCGCGCAGCGTGCCGGTGCTGGTGATCGCGCCGCTCGCGCCCAGGAAACGCCCGGTGCCGCCGGTGATGACCATGTTGTGCAGCACGCTTGCGATTCCCGGCGTCCCGCTGAGCGTAATCAGGCCGGAATAGGTGCCCAACAGACTGTCTCCCGCATCGAAGTTGAACGTTAGAAACCCATCAATCACGGCGCGCGGGAACGCCGCCGTATCCTCGCAATGGTTCAAGCTCGCCGTGAAGGCGCCGAAGTTGGAAGCGCCGGTCGAGGAAATGGCGCCCGGCTCGATGATGATCGTGCGGACATAGGCCGGCGCGCAGCGGCCGGTGCCGGGCACGGGCGGCGGGGTAGAGTTCTCGCGCGTGCCGGTGAAGACGAACTGCGCCGCGCCCGCGGGCATGGCGAGGCCGAGCGCGCTCGCGGAAAGCCCGGCAAAGATCATCGCTTTTGCCAGCGTTCTCAGTGGTTTCCCGATTCGCATCATGTCGCTCCTTTCAGGCAGAGAGGAGCGAAGGCTGACGCAGGAAGGCCGCCGAATGAATGATGGCGAGCCGATGGATCGCCGACGTTTCTCCGAGGATTGGCGCTGAAACGACGAAGCGCCCCGGCTCATCGCCGAGGCGCTTTTCTCAACGATCCCAATGGGATCGCCTGTCGCGGTCGAGGACCGCTCCCGGTCAGTCGACGACCGGCAGCGTCTCGAACTGGTGGTAGGGCGGCGGGCTGGAGAGCGTCCACTCGAGCGTGGTCGCGCCTTCGCCCCAGGGATTGCCCTCGGCCTTCTTGCCGGCCGCGAACGTGTAGATGATGTTCACGAACCAGATCAGCACGCCGACCGCCATGATCTCATAGCCATGGGTCGCGATGCCGTTCCAGTAGGCCAGCGCGTCCGTATAGTCCGGCACGCGGCGCTGCATGCCGCTCATCCCGAGGAAGTGCATCGGGAAGAACAGGATGTTCACGCCGATGAAGAACACCCAGAAGTGCAGCTGGCCGAGGAACTCGCTGTACATGCGGCCGCTCATCTTCGGGAACCAGTAGTAGAAACCGGCGAAGAGCGAGAACACGGCGCCCAGCGAGAGCACGTAGTGGAAATGCGCCACGACGTAGTAGGTGTCGTGCAGGTTGTCGTCGATGCCGCCATTGGCCAGCACGACGCCCGTCACGCCGCCCACGGTGAACATGAAGATGAAACCGAGCGCCCAGATCATCGGGGTCTTGAAGCTCAGCGAGCCGCCCCACATCGTTGCGATCCACGAGAAGATCTTCACGCCCGTCGGCACGGCGATGACCATCGTGGCGGCGGTGAAGTACATCTTCACGTTGGCGGTCATGCCGGTCGTGAACATGTGGTGCGCCCACACGATGAAGCCGACCACGCCGATCGCGACCATAGCGTAGGCCATGCCGAGATAGCCAAACACCGGCTTGCGGCTGAAGGTCGAGACGATCTGCGAGATGATGCCGAAGCCCGGCAGGATCATGATGTACACCTCGGGGTGGCCGAAGAACCAGAAGAGGTGCTGATAGAGGACAGGGTCGCCGCCGCCGGCCGCGTCATAGAAGACGGTGCCGAAGTTGCGATCCGTGAGAAGCATGGTGATCGCCGCGGCGAGGACCGGAAGGGCCAGCAGCAGCAGGAAGGCGGTCACGAGCACCGACCAGACGAACAGCGGCATCTTGTGCAGGGTCATGCCCGGCGCACGCATGTTGAAGATGGTGGTGATGAAGTTGACCGCACCCAGGATCGAGCTGGCGCCCGCAAGGTGGAGCGAAAGAATCGCCATGTCGACGGCCGGGCCTGCCGATCCGCTCGTCGAGAGCGGCGCATAGACCGTCCAGCCGACGCCCGCGCCGTTGCCGGTGCCGCCGGGCACGAAGGTCGAGCCCAGGAGCAGCGCGAAGGCGGGGATGAGCAGCCAGAACGAGATGTTGTTCATGCGCGGGAAGGCCATGTCCGGCGCGCCGATCATGATCGGCACGAACCAGTTGCCGAACCCGCCGATGATGGCGGGCATGACCATGAAGAACACCATGATCAGGCCGTGCGCGGTGATGAGCACGTTCCAGAGATGATAGGCCTGGTCGAGCGTGGCGCCCGAGCCGTCCGAATATTGCGCCCAGAGCTGGAGGAACTGGATGCCCGGCTCGCGCAGCTCGTAGCGCATCAGGCCCGAGATGGTGCCGCCGATGACGCCTGCGAGAATCGCGAAGATCAGGTAGAGGGTGCCGATGTCCTTGTGGTTCGTCGACATGAACCAGCGGGCGAAGAAGCCCGGCTTGTGGTCGGCATCATGATGATCGTCGTGCGCGTGAGCGCCGTGGAAATCATCTGCGGTTGTCGTGCTCATTATCGATACCCTCAGGAAGCAGTGGCGTTCGCGGCAGGCGCGGCGGCATTGGTGGCGGCGGCGGGCTCGGCGGCAGCCGGCGCGGCAGCGGCGGGCGCGGCCGCCGGAGCGGCAGCAGGCGCCGCTTCGGCCGGCTTCTCACCCAGCATCGTGCCGCCCTGCGACTTCACCCACTGCGCGAACTTCTCTGGGCTGACGGCCTCGACGGCGATCGGCATGAAGCCGTGGCGCGCGCCGCACAGTTCGGAGCAGACGCCGTAATAGACGCCCGGCTTCTCGATGGTGAAATGACGCTCGTTGAGGCGGCCCGGCACGGCGTCCTCCTTCACCCAGAAGGCGGGGATGGAGAAGCTGTGGATAACGTCGGCGCCGGTGATGATCAGCTTGATCGGCACGCCGACCGGCAGGACCATGCGGTTGTCGGCGGCCAGCAGACGGGGCTCGCCGCGCTCCTTGGCCTTGTCTTCCGGCAGCATGTTGGAAACATATTCGCCGATGCCGTTGTCGGGATATTCATAGCCCCAATACCACTGGTAGCCCGTCACCTTGACGACGACCGCTTCCTTGGGAGCAGGTTTGAACTGGGCCGCGAGCAGCTTGATCGAGGGCACCGCGATCGCGACCAGGATGATGACCGGGATCAGCGTCCAGGCGATCTCGATGGCCGTGTTGTGCGAGGTGCGCGAGGCGACCGGGTTGGCGGCGCGGCGATAGCGCACGACCACCCAGAGCAGCAGCCCCAGGACGAACAGCGAGATGGCGGTGATGACCGGCATCAGGATCCAGGTGTGCATCCACTCGGCGTAGCGGCCGGTCGGAGAGACCTGATCCTGGAAATAGGTCTCGCCCGGACGGGGCATGCCGACGCCTTCGACCGGCTTCGCATGGTCGAAAGTGGGGGCCGGAGTCGCCGGGGCCGCCGCATTCGATGCTTCCGGAGCAGCAGGAGCCTCCTGCGCAGGTGCCGTGGCGGCGGGCGCCGCTTCAGCTTGCGCCATGGCCGCGGACGGGGCGAGCGCGCTCAGTCCCAAGGCCATCGCCATCATGAAGCCACTGATTCTACTATGCATGCGGTCGACCTGCTTTCAATTTCAGGCCGCTGGGTTCCAGGTGGAAACAGCGGCCCCCCTCTGTCATCTGGGGGCCATATACGCAGGCATACCCGATGCCTCAAGCACTGATATCGCCCTGTTTCGGCCCGTTGATTGTCGGCAGAACCCCCGCTATCTGCCGCCCACGGGCGAGGAGGCCCTGTAGACCAATGACCGAATCAGACGTGCTTGCAGAGTTCCGGACAGCGGAAGCGCTCCTTCAGGGGCATTTCGTGCTGTCTTCCGGCAAGCATAGCGCCAATTATCTGCAGTGCGCGCGCGTGCTCATGAACCCGGCACGCGCCTCGCGCCTTGCCATCGCACTGGCCCAGAGCCTGCCGCGCGACATCCGCGCCGCGGTCGAGGTCGTCGTGTCCCCCGCAATGGGCGGCATCATCATCGGCCATGAGATGGGCCGCGCGCTGAATTGCGACGCCCTGTTCCTCGAGCGCCCGCACGGCTCATTCATCTTCCGGCGCGGCTTCGCGATCGAGCCGGGACAGAAAGTGCTGATGGTCGAGGACGTCGTTACCACCGGCCTTTCCTCGCGCCAGGCGATGGATGCGGTGCGCGAGGCCGGCGGCGAGGTGATCGCCGAGGCGGCGCTGGTCGATCGCTCGGCGGGCGACGCCAATCTCGGCGTTCCCTTCTTCCCGCTCGTGAGCCTCAACTTCCCGGTTTACGATCCCGACGATCTGCCGCCCGAGCTGGCGGCGATCCCTGCCATGAAGCCCGGCAGCCGCGCGTGATGCAAAAAGGCTTGCTGCTGATCGCCGCGCTCGCGGCATCGCAGCTTGCCTTTCCGGCAGCGGCCAGTCCCTCCGCCAAGGCGGTGGCGACGATCCAGGCCCGCGCACAGGCCGCGGGCTTCGATGGCGCGATCCTGATCGGCGAGAAGGACGGCTCCTCCCGCACGATCACCCTCGGCCCGGATGCCGTTGCGCCCGATGCGATCTGGCGCTGGGCCTCGATCACCAAGCAACTCGCCGCGACGCTGGTCATGCAGGAAGTCGCCAGCGGCACGCTCGATCTCGACGCGCCGGTCAGCCGCTACTGGCCGGACTGGAAAGCGCCCAATGCCGGGACGATCCGCATCCGCGACCTGCTGCTCCATAATAGCGGCCTCCCCCAGCCGGACGAGAGCGCGCCGGATGCGGACGGCGTGCCCGGCTTCTACCGAGCCGAGGCGGCAAGCCCGCGCGACAGCGCCGCCGGCATCTGCGCCGGCCCGACCCGCGCAGCTCCGCCGGCGCCCTATGAATATAACAATTGCGACTCGATCGTCCTTGCCGAGGTGCTGCGCCGCGTGACCGGCCGCTCGTTCGACGAGCTCGCCACAGAAAGGTTCGGCCGCGCGCTCGGCATGACGCATTTCGGCCTGTTCCGCTTCGGCGAGGCGCCGCAGCCGCATGTCCGGCCGACCGGCGAGTTCAAGGATCTCGATCCGCTGATCGACATGGGCGTCTATGGCGCGTCGGGCGGCGCCTGGGGCACGATCGGCGATCTCTGGCGCTTCGATCACGCGCTGCTCGACGGCAAGCTGCTCCCCGCGAAGGAGCGCGAACGCATGTGGCAGAGCGAGCGGAAGAACGGTTTCTACGGCTTCCACCAGTGGATCTTCCCCTCAAAGCTCAAGGGCTGCGGCAGGGAGATGCGCGTCGTCGAGCGGCAGGGCCTGATCGGCGGTATCGAGTTGCGCAATTATCTCCTGCCCGAGACCGGCCAGGCGCTCATCCTCTTCAGCCGTCACCGCCCGAGCAATTATGGCGACCCGTGGAAAGGCCAGGGTTTGGCTTTCGATCTGCTTTCTGCGATGGCGTGCCCATGACCAAGCATCTCCGCCTCGGCGTCAACATCGATCATGTCGCCACGATCCGCAACGCGCGCGGCACGACCTATCCCGATCCCTTCCGAGCCGCGCTGATGGCGCAGGAGGCCGGCGCCGACGGCATCACAGCGCATCTGCGCGAGGACCGCCGCCACATCACCGACGAGGACATCGCCCGCCTTTCGGCTGAACTGGAAATCCCGTTCAACTTCGAGATGGCGGCGACCGAGGAAATGCTGGCAATCGCGCTGCGTCACCGCCCCCATGCCGTCTGCCTGGTGCCCGAGCGGCGCGAGGAGCGCACGACCGAAGGCGGGCTGGATGCGGCCGGGCTGCACAACCATCTCGCCCCAATGGTCGACCAGCTGGGCGAGGCCGGATGCCGGGTTTCGCTGTTCATCGAGGCCGCCCCCCGGCAGATCGAGGCGGCGCTGCGGCTGCGCGTCCCCGTGGTCGAATTGCACACCGGCAAATATTGCGAGGTCGACGGCGACGAACGCGCGCACGAGTTGCGCCGCATCGCGGACATGGCCGCCCTCGCCGCCAAGAACGGCATCGAGCCGCATGCCGGCCATGGGCTCACATACGACAACGTGGTGCCCATCGCCGCCATCCCCCAGATCGCCGAGCTTAACATCGGCCACTTCCTGATCGGCGAGGCGATTTTCCTCGGCCTGCACGAGAGCGTGGCCGAGATGCGCCGCCTGATGGACGAGGCGCGGGGCGCGTCATGATCATCGGCCTCGGCTCCGATCTCTGCAATATCGAGCGGATCCAGAACTCTCTGGATCGCTTCGGCGAGCGGTTCGAACAGCGCGTCTTCACCGATCTCGAGCGCGCAAAGGCCGCGCGCCGCCCGTTCACCAAGGCCGCGACCCTCGCCAAGCGCTTCGCCGCCAAGGAGGCGTTCAGCAAGGCCGTCGGCACCGGCTTCAAGGCCGGCGTGTTCATGAAGGACATCGGCGTCGTCAATCTGCCGTCCGGCGCTCCCACTTTGGCACTCACCGGCGGAGCGAAGGCGCGTCTCGACGCCTTGACCCCACCGGGCGCCAGCCTATTTGTGCACGTAACACTGACCGACGATCATCCCTGGGCACAGGCATTCGTCATATTGGAGGCGCGTTTCCCGTGACGGATCAGGCACCGGTCAACACGCAGGTCGGCATCAGGGACAAGGCCAGCAAGAAAAAGTCCGGCGGCACCGCCTGGTGGGCGGAGGTCAAGAGCATCTTCTGGCTGCTGCTCGCCGTGCTCGGCTTTCACAGCTTCATCGCCAAGCCCTTCTACATCCCGTCCGAATCGATGATGCCCGGCCTGCTGGTCGGCGACCGGCTGGTGGTGACCAAATATGCCTATGGCTGGTCCTACGTCTCGCCAACCATTCCCAATCCGGCCGCGATCTTCCGCAATGTGGTCCTGCGCTCGCCGCCCGAGGCCTGGGGCATCACCCTGCCGTTCATGAACGGCCGCGTCTGGGGCAAGATGCCCGAGCGCGGCGACGTCGTCATCGCGACGCCCCGCCACAGCAATGAGGACTATATCAAGCGCGTCATCGGCCTGCCCGGCGAGCTGCTCGAGGTGCGCGACGGCGTCGTCCTCATCAACGGCGTGCCCATCAAGCAGGAGACGCTGCCGCCGGTGCGCCTCGCCGTCGACAAGAACTCGCCCTGCGATCCGCGCCAGTTCCCCGGTGCGCTGCAGTTCGATCCGGACGGCTCGCAGGTCTGCGTGCTTCCCGTGAAGCGCGAGACGCTGCCCAGCGGCCGCACCTATCTTATCATCGACATGGGCGCGCGCGACATCGACTGGTACGGCCCGATTCGCATTCCGGCGGGCCATGTCTTCCTGATGGGCGACAATCGCGACAACAGCGCCGACAGCCGCGTCAGCCTGGAGATGCAGGGCCTTGGCGGTCCCATCCCGTGGGAGACGATCGGCGGCCGCGCCGAGTTCATCACCTTCTCGCTCGACGGCACGACCTCGCTCAACCCGGCCACCTGGATCAGCGGCTTCCGCTCGGGCCGTGCGGGCACGTCGCTGCATCCCGAGCAGGGCCCGGCCCCCAAGGCACCATGACCGACGGCGCGGCGCCGAAGCGCGGCTGGAGCAGGCCGACCGCCGCCGCATCGCCGCCGCCTGCCGCGATGCTGGAAGCCGATCCGCCGGCGCCCGTCGAGGACATGGTCGAGCGCCCCGGCCCCGCCGACGCCCATTCCGCGACCTTCTGGTTCGAGATGCGGCGCGCCTTCATTTGGGTCGGCGTCGTCGGCGCCGCCGCGCTGGTCGTGCTGCTGATCGAGCCGATTCTCTTCATCCTGGGCTCGGTGGTCATCGCCGTGATGCTGGACGGCGGCACCCGCCTGCTCCGCCATGTCCTGCCGATCCCGCGCGCCGCCCGGCTTGCCATCGTGACCCTTAGCGTCGCGCTGTTCGTCGGCTGGACGGTCTATCTGACCGGCACGGAAGTCGCCGAACAGGCCGTGCAACTCCCGACGCTCATCGAGTCGCAGGTCGCGCGCATCAGCGCCTTCGCGCAGTCGCACGGCATCGATCTCGGCATCGCCGAGCTGCGCCAGGCCGGCGAGCAACTGCTCGGCTCGGTCGGCCGGGTGACCGCCATACTCAGCTCCGCCGCGGGCATCCTCTCCAGCCTCGTCATGATGATGGTGCTGGCGATCTTCCTCGCGTCCGAGCCGCATATCTACTCGCGCGGCCTTGCCTGGTTCGTGCCGCTCTCGCAGCGCGAGGCGACACATATGCTGTTCGACAAGATGGGCTGGACCTTGCGGCGGCTGATGGCCGGGCGACTGGTCGGCATGATGGCGACGGGCTTCCTCACCGGCTTCCTGCTGATGATCGCCGGCGTGCCGATGGCGGCGCTGCTCGGCGTGCTCAGCTTCATTCTCGCCTTCCTGCCGAATATCGGCGCAATCATCTCCGGCGCCTTGCTCATGCTCGTCGGCTTCTCGGTCGACACGCAGCACGGCCTGTTCGCGATCGGCATCTATTTCGCGGTGCAGACGGTGGAGAGCTATCTCATCACGCCGACCGTCGCCCGCCGCGCCGTCGACATGCCGCCGGCGCTGGTTCTGGGCGCGCAGATCCTGTTCGGCGCGCTGTTCGGCATCCTCGGGCTGGCGCTCGCTGACCCGATTCTCGCGATGCTGAAAGTGTTCCTGGAAGAGCGGGCCAAGCGCCGCACGGACGAAAAGGCCGCCTGATCTGACCAGTGCTCCTGCGAAGGCAGGAGCCCACCGGCTCGCTCCGCGTCCGGCTGCTTGAGGCAACAAAAAAGGGACCGAAACCGGTCCCTTTTTCTTCCGAGGCCCAAGCCCCGGTCTTTCCCGATCTTACTGGCCGATCTGCGGCATTTCCCCATCCTGGAGCACAGGGCCGCTTGGCGGGCCACTCGGCGGAGCACCGCCACCGCCCTGCTGCTGCTGGAGCATCTGCTGCAACTGCATCATGCGCTGCTGCTCCATGATCTCGGCGCGGGTCTTGAATTCGAGGAGCTTGATCTCGAAAACCAGCGGGCTGTTCGGCGGGATCGGGCTGCCCTGCGGCGGATTGTCGCCATAAGCGAGCGCGGCGGGAATCCACACGCGCAGCTTGCCGCCCTTCTTGAGCAGCGTCACCGCCTCGGCAAAGCCGGGCACCGTCGCGGCGATTTCCATCGGCTCGCCGGGCTTCTCGTCGAAGACAGTGCCATCCGGCAACATGCCCCTGTAGGCAAGGAGCGCGATATCGTCCTTGGTCGGACTCGCGCCGGCGCCTTTTTCAAGCATCTGGTAACGAAGGCCGCTGGCGCTACGGCCGAACTGACGGCTGCCCGCCCAGGCCAGCACGGCCGCCACGGCGAGGATCAGCACGATCGCGAGCCAGAAGCGACGGACCGACCCGCGCTGAATGGGCCGCAATGGAACCGCCGTCACCGACATGGCCGCTTACCTTCGATGTTTGAAACGCAAATTGGATGCGGCCGGGTCCGGCAGGTCCGGACCCCGGGCCACCGGATCTTACCGCGCGCCGTCGCGCTCCGCACGCTTGCGCTCCAGCTTGCGCGCACGGCGCACAGCGGCCGCCTTCTCGCGGGCACGCTTTTCCGAGGGCTTCTCGTAGTGACGACGAAGCTTCATCTCACGATACACGCCTTCACGCTGCAGCTTCTTCTTGAGCGCCCGCAGCGCTTGGTCGACGTTGTTGTCGCGAACGATGATTTGCATAAGCCCGTCAGTCTCCAATTCCATGCTTGCTTGCCGGTGCGGCCCGATCGTCGGCGCAAGCACAGGAAAGCCCAAAAACAATAAGCGCCGCGACAGGTGTCACGGCGGACCGGCGTGCCCCTTATCAGGGTGAGGGTAGCGGATCAAGACCGGAAAGCCGCCTGAAACGCCACTTGCCTCATCCGGGCGTGACATTCCGGATACGGTCGAGCGCAGGCACGGCACGGCCGGGCACGGCGCGGACATAAGCCTCCAGCGCTTCGAGGTCAGATGGTCCCTCGCCCACCAGCGGCGCGTCGGTGAACATGGTGAAGCCGTCGCCGCCCTGCCCCATGAAATTGCTCATGGCGACGCGATAGCTCGCCGAGTCGGAGATCGGCTTGCCGTCCAGCGTCAGATCGAAGGTGCGCTGCCCTGCCGGGCGGCTGGAGTCGAACCGATAGCGGAACCCCTGAGAAACGCTGAGAATCGTGGGCCGCGCGCCCCGTTCGAACTGATATTCGAGCGCCTGCCGGATCTGTGCGCCGGTCAGCGTTTTCACGATCAGCATGTTGCCGAAAGGCTGGCTCGCATAGAGATCGCCGAAATGCACTTCGCCCGCCGCCGTCGGCGTGACGGGCGCGCGGATGCCGCCCGGGTTCATGAACGCGATCTGTGCGCCGCCCAGCGCAGGCTCCGTCATCGCGGCGAGTTGCGCGTCGGCGATGAAGTTGCCGAGCGTGCTCTGGCCGCTCTTGTCGGCGCTATTGGTAAGCGGCCCCGCAACGGTGCCGACGACGCGATTCTTGACTGCCGCCGCCGCCGATTCGTAGCGGCCGACCAGCGCGGCGATTTCCGGCTGGACCGCGGCGTCCTCGGCCGGCTGGGCGATAAGGATGTTCTGCGCGTTCTTGCCGACCAGCCGGTGCGTGCCGAGGTCATAATCCAGCGTGATGCGGGTCAGCAGCGTGCCATATTGGCCGGCGCTGGTGACGAGGAACGGCCGCGAGGGATCGACCGGCGCATAGCTGCAGACATAGGCCTGGTGGGTATGGCCGGATATGACCAGCTCATAGGCCGGATCCAGCCCGGCGAGGATGGGCTTGAGGTCGCCGATCATGTTCGCGCAATCTGCCGGGTCGCCCTCGGCCTTCATGCTGCCACCCTCATGAACAAGCACCGCAAGTATGTCCGCGCCCGCCGCGCGCAGCGTCGGGATCAGCGCATTGGCCGTCGCCGCCTCGTCGGCAAAGCTCAGGCCCTCGACATTCTTGGGCGAGACGATCGCGGGCGTGCCCTTGAGCGTCATGCCGACGAAGCCGATCCGCACCGTCCGCCCGCCGATCTCGAAGCTCTTGATGCCATAGGCCGGGAACAGGCTCTTGCCGTCCGCCTGCAGCGTGTTGGCGGCGAGGAAGCCGAAGCGGGCGCCCTGGAAGTCCGGCATCACCTGACAGGGCTCCAGCAGCGTGTGCTTGGCGCAGCCGCCGGCCTGCATGCGCTTGACCTCGGCCTGGCCGCGATCGAACTCGTGATTGCCGAGCGCGCTGAAATCGATGCCGATTGCGTTCATCGCCCGCACCGTCGGCTCGTCGAGGAAATGGCCGGAGGCGAGCGGCGAGGCGCCGATCAGGTCGCCGGCCGTTACCACCGCGCTGTTGGGATTTTCCGCGCGCAACCGGGCAATGGCGGCCGCGAAATGCAGGACGCCGCCGGCCTTGACGCGCGGCGCGTCGCGGGCCGAGCCCGGCGGCAGCACGGTCTGGTCGTCCGCGCCGATATGGCCGTGGAAATCGTTGAAGGCGATGATCTGCAGGCTGGCGAGCGGGCCCGGCGCATCGCCCGTGCGCACCGCCGGCGTCGTCGCGCAGCCGGTGAGCAGCGCGATCCCGGCAAGCGCGATGCCGCGCCGCAAGCTGCCAACGATGTCAGTCATGCCTTACTTTCATTCTGTGCCCGAAGCGCGGCCCATAGCAGATGCGCGCCGGACGGAAAGGCTCCTTCTCTCGACTTTTGAAGGCACTGGGCGCATCATGGGGGCAAGCCCGCAACAGGGCATCCAATGTCGCGAGGAGAGACAATCATGGCCACCGCGCTCAAGCCGGCCGCCATCAGCGATGCCGAATGGCAGGCCCGCCAGCAGCTCGCCGCCTGCTATCGCATCTTTGCCCATCTGGGCTGGGACGAGCTCATCTACAATCACATTTCCCTGCGCGTGCCGGGCGAGGACGACGCCTTCCTCATCAATCCCTTCACGCTCATGTATGGCGAGGTGACCGCCTCGAACCTGGTCAAGATCGACATTGACGGCAACAAGCTCGCCGAGAGCCCCTATCCGGTCAATCGCGCCGGCTTCGTCCAGCACAGCCTGTTCCACCGGCACATTCCGGACGCGCACTGCATCATCCACACGCACACCACGGCCGGGATGGCGATCGCCTCGATCGAGGAAGGGCTGCAGCCGATCGACTTCTATTCGTGCATGTTCGCCGGCCAGATCGCCTATCACGATTTCGAGGGCGTCACGATCCACCCGGATGAAGGCCCCCGCTTCCTCGCGAGTCTGGGGAACAAGCGCATCATGGTGCTGCGCAACCACGGCCTGCTGGTGATGGCGCCGACGCTGCCGATGGCCTTCCAGACCTACTTCTTCCTAGAGCGCGCCTGCGCCGTCCAGATCGCCGCCCGGCAGGCCGGCACCCTGCGCCGCGTTCCGGACGAGGTCGTCGCCGTCCACCAGCGTGACGTGCTGACCGCAGCGCCCGAGGGCATGCGCGGCGTCGCCGAGTTCGCCGCGATGACGCGGCTGATCGACCGCATCGACTCGAGCTGGCGCGAGTGATCTGGCGTTGACGGAGCGCACGGGCTAAGGCTCGGCGCACTGACACGCCATGACCAAGTTCACCGTCAACGATCGCCCGGTCCAGTACCGGATGGACCCGCAGACCCCGCTGCTGTGGGCGTTGCGCGACGCCTCCAACCTGACCGGCACCAAATATGGCTGCGGCACTGGCGATTGCGGCGCCTGCACCGTGGATGTCGACGGCCGCGCCATTCGCTCCTGCCAGGTGACGATCGCCGCGATCGAGGGCCGCTTCGTGACCACCATCGAGGGTCTGTCACCCGATCGCAGCCACCCTGTGCAGCAGGCGTGGGCCGCGCAGAACGTGCCCCAGTGCGGCTATTGCCAGTCCGGCATGATCATGACCGCCTCGGTCCTGCTCCGCCGCAACAACAATCCGAGCGACGCCCAGATCGACGCGGTGATGACCAACATCTGCCGCTGCGGCACCTATCCGCGCATCCGCGAAGCGATCAAGCAGGCCGGGCGGATCATGCGCGGCGAGGAGCGCGTCGCCGCCGCACCCGCCCCCGGCATCGACCCTTCCGACGCCGCCCGCCGCGTCCCCGGCCTCACCCCGCCGGCCGACGGCAACGAATAAGCACCTTCTGCCTCTCTCCCGCCTCGGGGAGATGAGCTCCGCCGCGTCCCGGTCCGGGACATTCTTGCGGTAAGCTGTCGCGCATGTTCAGCCATGCGACAGCCATGTTGACCTACAAGGGCTCCCATGAGGCGAAGAGTCGCCTGCTTTGTTTCAAGGAACTTACCGGATGAAACCGATTCTGGTTCTGGGCTTGATGGCGTCGACGCTGTTGACCGCCATGCCCGCAACCGCGCAACGCGAAGGCGGTCGTGGCCGCGGGGAGTGGGGCGGAGGTGGCCCGCGCGCCCAACAGTCCGCCGATCCCGGTCAGGGCCGCAGCCAGGGTCAGGGTCAGGGCCAGGGTCAGGGCAACTGGTCGCGCGGCGCCGAGCGGCAGCAGTCGCAGCCGCAACCGCGCCCGGCCGTCACCAACACCCCGGTGCCGCCTTCCAACACCAATCCGCAATGGAGCAACCGGCGCGGCGATGCGCCCGCTCAGAGCACCCAGGGCGGTGACTGGCGCCGCCTCGCCCCGCGTGATCGCGGTGGCGACGGCGCGACCCCCACACCGCCCGTTCAGGCCCAGCCCGCCCAGCAGACGCAGCCCTCGCCGCGTCCCGGCTGGTCGCGGAGCGGCAACGAGGGCCGCCAGGGCGATCGAGCCAATCAGGGCGGCTGGAATCGCGGCGGCAATGATGCCCGCAACGGCAACGGCAACGGCAACGGCAACTACAATCGCAATCGCGACAATGACCGCGGCCAGCCCAACTGGTCATACAACGGCCGGAATCGCGACTGGAACGGCGGCAACAACGATCGCTACGGCAACAACGGCAATTACAACAACAACCGCAATTACAGCTACAATTACCAGAACCGCCTGAACGATCGCGATCGCTGGAACGGCACGCGCCGCTGGGACAATGGCTGGCGCAGCAACAGCCGCTACAACTGGCAGCACTACCGCACGCAGAACCGCTACATCTACCACCTGCCGGCTTATTACGCGCCTTATGGCTGGGGATATGGCTATCGGGCCTTCTCGGTCGGCATCTATCTCAGCAACGTGTTGTTCGCCTCCAGCTACTGGATCGACGATCCCTATTATTACCGCCTTCCGCCGGCTTACGGCCCGCTGCGCTGGGTCCGCTATTATGACGACGCGCTGCTGGTCGACATTCGCGACGGCTATGTCGTCGACGTGATCCACGGCTTCTTCTGGTGAGCTGATCGCTCCCGGAGCCAAGTTCCTGATCGGCCTTCAGGAAAGACTGGGCCGGTTCCTGCTTCGGCAAGGGCCGGCCCTTTTTCCGGTCTCCAAAGGGCCTGCGCACCCTCCCCTTGCCCCTCCCGCCGTCCGATGGCAGGACACCGCCCATGAAAGACACCTGGCTCGACGACGCCGAACTCCCGTCACAAGCCCGTGCGGAACTGGGCGAGCGCGTCCGCACCCGCCTGGCCCGCAACCCCATGGTCAGCCGTGTCGAGACGCCGCGCGCGGAGATGTTCCTGCGCCACGGTCTCATCGCGCCCAAGGAATGCGCTGAACTCCTCTCCCGCATCGATGCCGGCTGCAAACCCTCCAAGCTCTTCTCAGGCACGGAGAACGGCTATCGCACCAGCAGCAGCTGCAACCTCGATATCTACGATCCCCTCGTCATCGCGATCACCAAGCGGATCGACGCGCTGGTCGGCATCGAGGGCGATTATGGCGAACTGCTGCAGGGCCAGCGCTATTACGAGAGCCAGCAATATCAGCTGCACTGCGACTATTTCCCCGGCAACGTCCACTACTGGCCGGCGATGCGGGTGAGCGGCGGGCAGCGCTGCTGGACGGCCATGGCCTATCTCTGTGACGTGGAAGAAGGCGGCGAGACGCAGTTTCCGCGCCTCGGCATCACCATCCCCCCGCGCGCCGGCACGCTGCTCATCTGGAACAACCTCGATCATGACGGCGCGCCCAATCGCGACACGCTCCACGCCGCCCTGCCGGTGGCCAAGGGCGTCAAATATATCGTGACGCGCTGGTATCGCGAGCGCCGCTGGGAACCGCGCAACAAGCCCTGACCGCGAGGCGCCTGCCGCGCGTCAGATAGGGATTACCCTGACCCGCAAGCGACGGGATTTGCGCGCGCTCGCGGCCCCCGTCGCCGCCTCCGCTGGCGAGCGCGACGCCCGCAAAGCGACAAATTGCGACACTTATGACCGGAAACTGACACACCCGTTCCCACGTTGTTCAGCGCGGGAAGGCCATAACGGCCTTGTCGGACGAAGCCGGGGTTTTCCCTCCCATGCCCCGCTCGTCCGGCACCGAATAGGAGTGTTTTGAGATGAAGAAGAATCTGATTTTCGCGAGCCTCGCCGCGCTGACTCTCGTCCCGTCGATGGCGATCGCCCAGCCGGGCGATCTGCGCCGCGATCGTCAGGACGTCCGCGCCGAACAGCGTGACGTGCGCGAGCCGCGCCGCGATCTCCAGCAGGAGAAGCGCGAGTTGCAGCAGGCCCGCTGGGATTATGGCCGGGAAGTCCGTGACTATAATCGCGCCAATCCCTGGCGTGCGTCCTTCCGCTACCAGCCGTTCCGCGCCGGTGCCCGCATCCAGCCGGCCTATTATGGCCGCAACTATGTCGTTTCCGATTATGCACGGTTCCATTGGGACCGTCCGGCCGCCAACCAGCGCTGGGTGCGCCACTATGACGACGCGCTGCTGGTCAACACCCGCACCGGCCGCGTGGTGAAGGTGATCCACAACGCCTTCCGCTACCGCTGATCCGTTCCTGCGAAGGAGCATGAGGGCCCTTCCGCGACAAGCGGCGGGGCTCTCCTCATTTGTGCTCTGTCCTACAGGGCGCAGGCCATGGCATCATCGCGACGATAGGAATCAAAGCCGCCAGCACCACGACAACCGGAAAGCGAAGAACATCGTCGATAGTGTGACTTTAGTGTGATCTTTGTAATAAAATTACGCACCAAAGTCTCTTGCCGCAACGCTGCTGCGCGCAGCTTACTATTCTACAGGAAGCCCCATTTTCCGATGGTTGCCGCGGATTTCGCCCGCTAGCACGTCGCATCCGATCGCCTGATCGCCCTCGTCAGAAAGGACACTATATGCGTCGCGCATCGCGCCTCTTCAGCCCCGTTGCCCTGTTGCTGGCCGCAACCCACCTCGCTTCCCCGGCGCTTGCCCAGACGGCCGCCCCTGCCGCCGTTGCCACGCAGACCGAGGACCAGAAGCTCACCGCGCTGTTCGCCGCTGCGGACGAGGACAATCTCAAGCGCAACCCGATCAACGCCCTGATGCGCGGCGACCTGCGCTATGCCGACCGGCTCGGCGATTACATCAGCGACGCCTACATCGCCGGCGAGCGCAAGGCGGCCGAGCGCGACCTGGCCGCGCTGCACCGGATCGATCGCACCAGGCTCTCCGCGCAGAACCAGATCGCCTACGACGTGTTCGACTGGCAAACCAAGGACACGCTGAGCGGCCTGCGCCCGGAGATCGTGGCGCTCAACATCGTGCGTCCGGTCAACCATTTCAGCGGCTTCCACACCTTTTACCCGACTTTCACATCGGGCAAGGGCATGGCCTCGTTCAAGACGCTCGCCGACTATGAGAACAACCTCAAGCGGCACCGCGACTATATTCTCCTCACCGATCGCGCGATCGGCCGCTTCCGCGAAGGCATGAAGAGCGGCGTCGTCGAGACCAAGCTGACGATCAACAACGTGATCCAGCAGCTTGATGCGCTGCTCGCGCAGAAGGTCGAGGAATCGCCCTTCTACCAGCCCGTGCTGAACTTCCCCGCCCGTATTTCGGACGCGGACAAGACGCGGCTCACGGCTGCCTATCGCGATATCATCCTGACCGGCATCAATCCGGCCGAGCAGCGGCTGCGCGACTTCCTCAAGAACGAGTATCTGCCGGTCGCGCGTGACACGGTCGGCCTAAGCTCCATGAAGGGCGGCGACGTCCTCTATGCGGAGCTCATCCGCAGCACCACCACCCTGCCGCTGACCGCGGACTATGTGCACAATCTCGGCCTCTCGGAAGTCGCCCGTATCCGCAAGGAAATGGACGAGATTCGCACGCAGGTCGGCTTCAAGGGCACGCTTGGCGAGTTCTTCACCCACATTCGCGACGATCCGCAGTTCCACCCCAAATCGCGCGAATGGATGACGCAGGATTTCTACCGCATCGCCAAGGTCGTCGACGCGATGGTGCCGAGCCAGTTTTCCGCCCTGCCCAAGACGAAGCTGGAGATCCGTCCCTATCCCGAATTCCGCGAGAAGTTCGAGGCGGGTGGCTCCTATGAGCAGGGCACGCCGGACGGCGCGCGGCCGGGCGTGTTCTACTTCAACGCCTATGACCTGCCCTCGCGCAGCGTGCCGGGCATGACGACGCTCTATCTGCATGAGGGGGCGCCGGGGCATCACTTCCAGATCAGCCTCGCGCAGGAGAACGAATCGCTGCCGTCCTTCATGCGGTTCGGCGGCAACACCGCTTTCGTCGAGGGCTGGGCGCTCTATGCCGAGAAGCTGGGCTATGATTTCGGGCTCTACAACGATCCCTATCAGCGCCTGGGCCATCTCGACGATGAGATGCTGCGCGCCATGCGGCTCGTGGTCGACAGCGGCCTGCACAGCAAGGGCTGGACCCGCGATCAGTCGATCCAGTACATGCTGGACAACTCCTCGATGGGGAAGACCGACGCCACCGCCGAGGTCGAACGCTACATCGCCATTCCCAGCCAGGCGCTGGCCTACAAGATCGGCGCGCTGACCATCCAGCGCCTCAAGAAGAAGGCGCAGGACGCGCTCGGGTCGAAATTCGACGCAAAGGAGTTCCACGCCCAGGTGCTGATGACCGGCGCGCTCCCGATGACGGTCCTCGAGAAAAAGATCGACGACTGGATCGCCGCGAAAAAAGCGGCCTGAGCGAGTCGGAATAAAAATCGCGGATAAGGCTGTCCTACAGCGCCGCGTTCATGACAGGAAAGCCTCTGCCGCTCAGCTGCGGCGGAGGCTTTTTCTCATCTTCCATGCGAAATTCTGACGGGCCGAAAATCGAGATCGGCAAAGCTCTTTATTGCAATTCGTTCGCAATAGCATATACCGAGTCGCAACATTGCTCGGGATGATGCCATGGCAAAAGACCTCTCCGCCCTCTTCCGTTTCAAGGATCTCCGGCTCTATCCGCTGACCGCCATGCACATGATCATGGCCACGCGAATCTGCATCATGTTCGGCCAGGCCGGGCGCGATCCGCTGCCGGATCTCGCCGTGCGGCTGCGGAGCATGGAGGCGGCGCGGCGGATCGGGCGACTGGTGCGCACGCTGCAGCGCAGCTGGCCCGAGACCTTCCTCGTCCATCGCCCCTGCTGCATGGCGCTCAGCCCCGATGAAGCGCTACTCGGCGACCTTGCCGTGGCCGCGACACAGGGCGACGAGGACGGCGCGCTGCAGATGCTGCGCGATGTCCTGCCGCCCGAAGCCAGCCGGCTGATCTTCCTTGATGCCGTCGCCGCCGCTGGAGCGGTCCAGACCGCGCAGCTCCAGCCCCACCGGCCGGTCGAGTGATCAGTCGACCGGCGCGGCCTCCAGGGCCTGCGCGATCAGCTTGCGGCTGTTCGGGATGCCGTAGAGGGCGATGAAGCTGCCCATGCGCGGCCCTTGCTCGGCGCCCAGCAGGGTCTCGTAGAGCGCCTTGAACCAGTCGCGCAGCTGCTCGAAGCCGTAGTGCGGGTCCTTGCCGATCTCATAGACGATGGTCTGGATGTCCTCGGCGCTTGCATCCTCCGGCAGCGCCGCAATCTGCGCGTCCAGTTCGCGCAGAGCCAGCGCCTCGTTCGCGCTCGGCGCGCGGCGCTTGAGCGTCGGTGCGATGAAGTCCCGGTTGAAGGCGAGCGCGTTGCGCACCAGCCCTGCCAGCCGCGGATGGTCCTGCGCGCTCACGTCCGGCGCATAGTTGCGGAGATAAGCCCAGACCTGCGCTTCGGTCGCGTCCGCGCCCATCACGCCAACGAGATTGAGCAGCAGCCCGAACGTCACTGGCAGGCCGTCCTGCGGCACCGCCCCGCCATGAACATGGTGCACGGGATTGCCGAGCCGCTTGTCCACCGCCTGCGTCGCGTAGCTGGCACGGAACTGCTCGTAATCGTCGACTGCGCGGGGAATGACGCCGATGTGGAGAGACTTGGCCGCCTTCGGCTCGCGATAGATGTAGAAGGCCAGGCTCTCCTCCGAGCCATAGGTCAGCCATTGCTCGATCGAGAGGCCATTGCCCTTGGACTTGGAGATCTTCTCGCCCTTCTCGTCGAGGAACATCTCGTAATTGAAGCCCTCCGGCGGACGCGCGCCGAGCGCGCGGGCGATCTTGGAGGATTGCGTCACGCTGTCGATCAGATCCTTGCCGGCCATCTCATAGTCGACACCCAGCGCGACCCAGCGCATCGCCCAGTCGACCTTCCACTGCAGCTTGGCGCCGCCGGAGAGGATCGACTGCTCGACAGTGTCGCCCTCATCGACGAAGCGCACGATGCCGGCATCGGCATCCACCACCTCAACCGGAACCTGAAGCACGATGCCGCTGGTCGGGCTGATCGGAAGCACCGGGGAATAGGTCGCCTGCCGTTCCTTGCGCAGCGTCGGCAGCATGATGTCCATGATCGCCTGATAGTGACGCAGGACGTTCTTCAGAGCCTCGTCGAAATGGCCGCCGCGATACATGTCGGTCGACGACATGAACTCATACTCGAAACCATAGCGATCGAGGAACGCCCGCAGCATCGCATTGTTGTGATGCGCGAAGCTCTCATACTTCTCGAACGGGTCCGGCACCTTGGTCAGCGGGTGTCCGAGATAGGCGGTGAGCATGCCCTGGTTCGGCACATTGTCCGGCACCTTGCGCAGCCCGTCCATGTCGTCGCTGAACGCGATCAGCCGCGTCGGCGCGCCGGTCAGCTCCTCATAGGCATGGCGGACCATGGTGGTGCGCTGCACTTCGTTGAAGGTGCCGATGTGCGGCAGGCCCGAGGGGCCATATCCGGTCTCGAACAGGACGGGAGCCGCACCGGGCTTGCCCTGCGGATAGCGCTTCAGCAGCTTGCGCGCCTCTTCATAGGGCCATGCCTTGGAAACAGTAGCCGCCTGGCGGAGTTCGCTGTCGTAATCGGGTTGGTCGCTCATGCTGCGCCCCCTAACTCTTCCGGGCGCTTTCGTCACCCCGTTCCGCGTTGCCGCGCGGTTCGCCGTGCTCGCGTTGACATGCTGCAGCGCATCAATTAGCCAATTTACGGTTTCTTCGGCTCCATCGGATAGTGGCCGACGCACATTCTGAAGGCGAGGTAGCATGAGCTCTGTGGTCTGCAATCTGTGCGGTGCTGACGATTACGTGGTCCGTTTCAACGCTGGCGAGGCCCAGTCCGCCCAGATCGTCGAATGCCGCAAATGCGGCCTCATGTACGCCAATCCCCGCGCCGCCGCCCCGGATCATGAGCTGGTCGAGCGCTATGACCCCGATTTCGTGGAGCAGCTCGGCGAGAGCAACCAGCGTTTCGCCAAGGAAGCACTCCAGGTCCGCGACTACGCCACCACGCGCAGGATGCTCGCGGAGCGCTATCCGCAGCGCGGCCGCCTGCTCGAGGTCGGCAGCGGCTACGGCTACCTGCTCGACTATTTCCGGCAGGACGGCTGGGATGTCGTCGGCGTCGAGCCCAATGAGGGCCTGAACCGTCACGCCCGCAAGGTGCTCAATCTCGAAGTCCTTCAGAAGATCCTGCCCGAAGCCAAGTTCCCCGATGCCTCGTTCGACGTGGTGACGATGATGCACGTGATCGAGCATGTGCCCGATCCGACCGACACGCTGCGGGAAATCCACCGCGTCCTGAAACCGGGCGGCATGCTGGTCATGGAAACGCCGCGCTACGACACGCTGATGTTCAAGCTGCTCGGCCGCCGCGAGCGCAGCCTCTCCTGCGAGGGGCATATCTATTTCTTCACGACCAAGACCCTGCGCGAGATTTCCGAGAAGGTCGGCTTTTCCGTCGAGCGCGAGGACATGGTCGGCCGCTCGCTCACGCTGGATCGACTGATCTATAATGTCGGCGTGATGACGCGCAGCAAGGCGCTCGGCAACGCTCTCTCTTCCGGCAGCAAAGCCGTCGGGCTGGCCAATGCCGCGATGACTTTCAACGTGCGCGACATGGAACGCATCTACATCCGCAAGCCTGCCTGATCTGCGGATATCCACCGTTCGGTTACCCGAAAATTTACCGTTCCGTGCAAAAAGCGACACGGATTGGCCGTTCCTGGTGAGACGCGGCGAAGGTGGGGTAAAGCAGAGATGGACATGCAGCTTCAGCGGCAACGGCGCGTCAACGTCGAGATTCCGGTTACGATCACGACGGTGCTCGATTCGCTCGATCTCTCGGTCATCGATCTGACGGAACATGGCGCGCAGGTCCTGGGCGGCAGCCTTCCCGCCGGCACGCGCTTCCAGATCGAGTATATGGGCCAGACCATTTATGCGCAGTGCCGCTGGTCTGAGGTGGACCGCATGGGCATCAAATTCTCTTTCCCGCTCACCGATGGGCCGCTTTACGAGCGTTTGATGATTGCGCGCGCATCCCAGCTTCCGGGCGAGGCCGCCACCGGCACCCAGGCCGCCTATGCACCGATGGCAACCCGTGCAATGAGCGCCGGCCGGAGTTTCGCCCGCCCCATTGCAGTGGGCGGCTTTGGACGGCGCGTCGGCTAGAGACCAGCAGAACGCGGTGGCGAGCCGCCGCGCGCGCTCGCCCCGTCGCATCAGCACAGTAATTCCGTTCACGAACCGTTCCCCTCCGGTCCGTCGGCCGCTATGGGGAGGGCGTGCCCGTAGTTTCCCTGCCCCCCGCGCTTCACGCGAGCCATGCCGGCAACTGGCTGGCGGATGGTGACGGTTCCCTCGTCACGCTGAGCCGCGGGGAAGCGCTCGCGCGCGCCGCCGCGACGCCGCTGTTGCTCGTCAACGCGCCGCTACTGGGCTCGCGGCTCGGCCATCCCGATCTCTCCGGCCTCGACCTGCTGGAGCTGTTCGCTTTCCTCTTCCCCGCCCAGTTCGTGATTCCCACGGTCGGCGGACTCGCCCGCGCCATGGGCTTGGCCCCGCCTACCGACGACAGCGAGGCGACGCGGCTCATCCCGCGCCTTGCGAACGAGATGCTGGAGTGGACACAGCGCGACGACTGGGCCGAGCGGGAGGGTGCCTGGACCAGCCTCAAGCAACTCGAGCGTTTGCGCTGGAGTTGGGTGCCGCTGCTGCGCGACCGGATCGCCCAGCCGCGCGAGGCCGAGCGCTGGCTGTTCAGCCGCCTGCCGCAATGGGAGGACCAGCCGCCGCGCCCTCAGCCGCGCCCCGTCTTGCTCGACGAACCCTCCGTCCTGGAGCGGCTCGGTGAACTCACCGGAACCGGCGCCGAGGCACGCCTGGGCCAGCGCGATTTCGCCGGTGCCGCCGCCGACAGCTTCGCGCCGCGCGAGCGCGAGGACATGCCCAACATCGTGCTGGCCGAGGCCGGCACCGGCATCGGCAAGACGCTGGGCTATCTGGCGCCGGCGACGCTCTGGGCCGAGCGCTCGGGCGGCACGGTCTGGATCTCGACCTATACCAAGGCGCTACAGCGCCAGCTCGATCGTGAGACCCGCCGTCACTACCCCAACGACGCTGCGTTCCGGAAGCATGTCGTCATCCGCAAGGGGCGCGAGAATTATCTCTGCCTGCTCAATCTTGAGGACGCCCTGCAAGGCGGCTTTGCCGGGCGCGCGGCGATCCTCGCGCAGTTCGTGGCGCGTTGGGCGGCCTATACACGCGACGGCGACATGGTCGGCGGCGACCTGCCGGGCTGGCTCCCCGCCCTGTTCCGCCGCGCCGGCGCGACGGCGGTCACGGACCGGCGCGGCGAATGCATCTATGCCGGCTGCCCGCATTTCCGCACCTGCTTCATCGAACGGGCGACCCGGGCGAGCCAGGGCGCCGACATCGTCATCGCCAATCATGCGCTGGTGATGATCAACGCCGCGCGCGGCCGCGAAACGCAGGGCGCGCCGACCCGCATCGTCTTTGACGAGGGGCATCATCTCTTCGACGCAGCCGATTCGACCTTCGGCGCCGCGCTGACCGGTCGCGAAGCGATCGAACTGCGCCGCTGGATCATCGGCCCGGAGACGGAACGGCGCGGACGGCGGCGGGGTCTTGCCGCGCGCCTCTCCGACGTCGCCAGCTACGATGCCGACGGCGCCGAGGCGATCGACGACGCGCGCGAGGCGGCGCGTGATCTGCCCGGCGACGACTGGCTGCGCCGCGTGGTTGAGCGCGCCCCGCTCGGCGCGATCGAGAAGCTGCTCTCGGTGGTGCGCGACACCGTCTATGCCCGCGCCGAGCGCGACGGGAAGGAAGCCGATCCGGGCTATGGCCTGGAGGTCGACCTCACCGAGATTGACGGCGATCTCATCGACGCCGCGACCGAAGGGGCCGAAGCGCTGGAAGCGATGCTCGCGCCGCTCCAGCGCTTGACGAAGCGGCTGGTCGCGGTGCTCGAACTCGCGCCGGACTGGCTCGACGGTCCAGCCCGCGCCCGCATAGATGGCGCCATTTCCGCGCTCGGCTGGCGCTGCGACCTGTTGATGAGCTGGATCGCGCTGCTGCTCCGCATCGGCAGCGCACCAGACAGCCAGTTCGTCGACTGGATGGCAGTGGATCGCGTCGAGGGCCGTGAGTATGACATCGGCCTGCACCGCCATTGGCTGGACCCGACCAAGCCGCTGGCCGAAGTGGTCCTCCGCCCAGCCCACGGCGTGCTCGTCACCTCCGCGACGCTGCGCGCGGGCGGCGACACGCAGACCGCTGTGCAGCGCTCGGGCGCATCGCATCTCGCCGGCAAGCCGCACTGGTTCGATGTGCTCAGCCCCTTCGACTATGCACGGCAGAGCGAAGTGCTGATCGTCAACGATCTCAAGCGCGGCGATCTGCCCGCGCTCGCGGGCGCCTATGCCCGCCTGATCGAGGCGGCAGGCGGCGGCACGCTCGGCCTGTTCACCGCGATCCGCCGGCTACGCTCCGTCCAGGCGCGCATAGCCGATCGGCTCGCCCGCGCCGGCCTGCCGCTCTACGCGCAGCATGTCGATCCGTTCGACCCGGCGACGCTCATCGACATGTTCCGCGACGATCCGCGGGCCTCCCTGCTAGGCACTGATGCGCTGCGCGACGGTATCGACGTTCCCGGCGAATCGCTGCGTCTTGTCGTCATGGAAGGTGTTCCCTGGTCCAAGCCCTCGGTACTGCATGGCGCGCGGAGGCGGGCGAGCGAGGATGGCAATGGCTATGAGGACCGCCTCGTCCGCGCACGCCTTGCTCAGGCATTCGGCCGCCTGATCCGCCGCGCTGACGACGCGGGACAGTTCGTCATTCTCTCCTCCGCCATGCCCAGCCGTCTGCTCGGCGCCTTTCCGTCCGACGTCCCGATCCTGCGCATCCCGCTGGACGAAGCAATCGAGCGGGTGCGCTCTCGTCTTGGTTCCCGCGCCATTTTGGGGCAGGAGGCAAATATCGGGTCTCGAACGAACGGGGTGCAGGCAGAGGAATGAAGACGGTCATCGTCCTGCGTCATGCCAAGTCCGACTGGAGCGATACCGCCCTGCGCGATTTCGATCGCGGTCTCAATGATCGCGGCTATCGCGCCGCGGCCGTCATGGGCCGCTGGGCTGCACTCAACAAGCTGGCGTTTGACGCGGTGATCGCCTCCCCGGCCGTGCGCGTCGTCGAGACACTGCGGCGGTTCCGCGAGGCGTACGGAGACAGTCCCGAGCCCGCTTTCGACATGCGTATCTATCTCGCGGCCGGAACCACCATCGCCGAAGTGCTGTCGGAAGCGCCCGAGGAGGTGTCGAGCCTGCTTCTCGTGGGCCACAGTCCCGGTCTCGAAGAACTGATCCTGACTGCTGCGCGGCACGACCGCCGCTCGGCCCTCCGCGATTCGGTCGAAACGAAACTCCCGACTGCGGCGCTCGCGGTGCTCGACTTCGACGTGGAGAAATGGGCCGATCTCGCAGAGCACTTCAAGGGCCGCGCCACTCTGCGCGCCTTCACGCGCCCACGCGATCTCGATCCGGCCTTGGGACCCGATCAGGTCTAGACACGAGGTAAAGCCCTAGTTCGCTTCGAACTGCGCCTTCCGGCCGCTTCAATGCGATTCCAGCGCGTCCACGAGATTCTGGCGGATCACCGTCAGGCGCGCGATCAGCAGGGCAAGGTCGGACGTCGCGACATGCGGCTCGGGGGCCCGCTGCGCAACGGGTCTCACCTCACCTATGGGCAACTCGCCCTGTGCGGCGGCAGGGCTTGGCGGCACAACCTGCCGGACTGGGGCAGGCGGCACCGGCGCAGTCTCAGCCACGGCGATCTCCGATTCGGCCGAGCCGCCCTTTCGCCCCGCCAACACACGCTGCGCGCCGCGTACGGTAAAGCCTTCCTCATTAAGGAGACGATGGATCGTGCGAGCGACGTCAACGTCGCGCGGGCGATAATAGCGCCGGTTGCCCGATCGCTGCAGCGGACGAAGCTGGGGAAAGCGCGTCTCCCAATAGCGAAGGATATGCTGAGCGACCCCCAGGTCGCGAGCCAGCTCTCCTATCGTCAAAAACGCACCGTCATCCTTGGCCATGTCTCATTGTGCAACGATCCCGCAGCGCGGGTCAATCCGAGTCCGGCGTTCAGGCGCCCGCAACGCGATCGCGCAACGACTGGCTGGGACGGAACGTGAGCACGCGACGCGGCGTGATCGGCACCTCGATCCCGGTCTTGGGATTGCGGCCGACGCGCTCGTTCTTGTCGCGCAGCACGAATGTCCCAAATCCCGAGATTTTGACGTTTTCGCCCTGCTCAAGCGCCTCTGCCACGAGATCCAGCACCTGTTCGACCAACTGTGCGGATTCGGACCTGGACAGCCCAATTTGCCGATTCAACCGCTCAGCGATCTCGGCTCGAGTCAATGTATCTTCAGTGTTCATTTCGCCCCCAAAACGAAACAGCTTACGGTCCTGCCCCCACAGTGCCGGAACCCCGTCTGTGCGGCAGAATCTTAGGCATTGCAACGAGAAGAATCGAGAGCAATCTACCGATATCAGGTGTGATCGATTCTTGGCGAACGAGCCTGTGTTGAGGGCTCAATAACGCAGGACGCAAGCGCCCCAGGTGAAGCCGCCGCCCATCGCTTCCAGCACCACCAGATCGCCTGCCTTGATTCGCCCATCGCGCACCGCGACATCGAGCGCCAGCGGAACGGATGCGGCCGAAGTATTGGCGTGGCGATCGACCGTGACGACGACCTTTGCCGGGTCGAGTCCGAGCTTGCGCGCCGTCGCGTCGAGAATGCGGGCATTGGCCTGATGCGGCACCAACCAGTCGATGTCCTGTGAAGAAAGACCAGCCTCCTCCAGCACTTCGTTCATCACCTGTGCCAGATTGACGACGGCATGACGGAACACGTCCGGGCCCTTCATCCGTACCTTGCCGACCGTCCCGGTGGTCGAGGGACCGCCATCGACGTTGAGCAGGCCGTTATGACGACCATCGGCATGAAGCCGGCTGGCGATGATGCCCCGGCCCGTCCCTGTGTCGCTTTCCTCTGCCCGCAACACGACAGCTCCGGCGCCATCGCCGAACAACACGCAAGTCGTGCGATCCTCCCAGTCGAGAATTCGGCTGAAGGTTTCCGAGCCGATGACGAGGGCCGTCTTCGCCGCGCCGCCGCGCAACATGTTGTCAGCAACGGTGATCCCATAAAGGAATCCTGAACAAACTGCAGCGACATCAAAGGCTATGCAGTCATTGATGCCGAGCGCCGCCTGCACCGTCGTCGCGCTCGCCGGGAAGGTCTGGTCGGGCGTCGCGGTGGCGAGGATGATGAGATCGATGTCGGTCGCCGCGAGACCAGCAGCCTCCAGCGCGCGCTGCGACGCTTCAACGGCCAGCGTGGAGGTCGTCTCGCCATCGCCTGCCACATAACGGGTGCGAATGCCGGTGCGCCCGACGATCCACTCGTCGCTGGTGTCCACCATGGTCGCCAGCTCGGCATTGTCGACGCGGCGACGTGGCAGAGCAGAGCCCGTCCCCAGGATCACGGACCGCAAGGTCATTTGGCGATCAGTTCCTCGTTGAGTATGGGTCCGACACGCGACAGATCCTCGGCGATCCGCGCGCTCAAATCTTCCTCGACCAGCCGTGCAGCGACATGGACGGCGTTGGCAATGCCTTTTTCATTGGCTCCGCCGTGGCTCTTCACGACGATGCCGTTGAGACCGAGGAAAACCGCGCCATTATGATTGTTGGGGTCCAGATGGACCTTGAGCAGTTGCAGCGCCGGCTTCGACAGAAGGAAGCCCGCCTTTGAGCGCAACGAACTGGTGAAGGCACGACGCAGCACGTCGGTGACGAAGCGGGCGGTGCCTTCCGCGGTCTTGAGCGCGATGTTGCCGGCAAAGCCTTCCGAGACGATGACGTCGGCAGTGCCCGAGCCGATCTTGTCGCCCTCGATGAAGCCATCGAAGCGCAGCGGCAGTCCCTTGGCAACGCGCAGCACGCTGGCGGCGTCGCGAATCTGGTCCGTGCCCTTGAGGTCTTCCGTGCCGATATTCAGCAGCCGGACGCGCGGGGTCTCGAGGTCCAGCACGATGCGCGCATAGGCAGCACCCATGATCGCGAACTGGACGAGATTTCGCGCATCGCACTCGGTGTTGGCACCGAGATCGAGCATGACGACGTCATTGTCGCCGAGAGTCGGGAGAAAAGCTGCGAGCGCCGGGCGGTCGATGCCGGGCAAGGTGCGCAGGCCAAGCTTTGCCATGGCCATCAGCGCGCCGGTATTGCCGGCGGAGACGGCCGCCCGCGCATCGCCGTCCTTCACCGCCTGGACGGCGCGCCCCATGGAGCTACCGCGAGACTGGCGGATCGCCTGGCTCGGCTTGTCCGTAGCGGCCACGACCTGATCGGTGTGAACGATCTCAGCAGCCTTGGAGAGATTGGGGTGGTTCTCGAGCGCCGCGCGGATTTGCGCCTCATCGCCGAACAGCGTGAAGCGCAATCCCTCGTGGCGACGACGCGCGAGAGCGACGCCCGCGACCATGACGCGGACGCCTTCGTCGCCGCCCATCGCATCAATCGCGATCCGCGGCGTCGTCACGACATGAATTCCCTATCGGGTCTCAGGCGCCGACAGCGACGACTTCGCGGCCGTTATAATGTCCGCAAGCACCACAAAGATTGTGCGGGCGCTTCAGCTCGCCGCAATTCGGGCATTCCTGATAGGCCTCAACGGACAGCTTGTCGTGGCTGCGGCGCATGCCGCGCTTGGACGGCGAGGTTTTTCTCTTAGGGACAGCCATGAGGCACCTGTTCCAAATCTCAAAAAGTCAAACGGGCTCGCGGACCTGTCCAAATCAACATGCCGGCTGCCACGAGGGCGCCGAAACCGAAAGGCAGGCAGTCGCGAAGAGTGTGCGCCTATACCTTTTTTTCGCGGCTGCGCAACCGATTCATTGGGGAAATTGAGCGCCGCAATTTTGCGCCGTCTCGGGACTAGGCCAGACCCATCACACGATCGCCAACAAAGGGGTTTGTTGCGCGCTCATGTGCAAAGCTGCTCGGCTGGCCGTGGCCGGGCACGAAGATCGTGTCGCCGCCCAGCCGCCAGAGCTTGCGCGTGATCGAGGAGATCAGGTCCTCATGATTCCCGAGCGGAAAGTCGGTCCGGCCGATCGAGCCCTGGAAAAGTACGTCGCCAACGATGGCAAGTTTCGACTCCGGGTGATGGAAGACGACATGGCCGGGCGTGTGGCCGGGGCAATGAATGACATCCAGCTCAAGCTCCCCCACCGTCACCTTGTCGCCATCGACCAGCCACCGAGTCGGCTCGAACGGCTCGGCGGGCAGACCCCAGCGCTTGCCGTCGTCGTCTAGGCGCGCGATCCAGAAGCGATCGTCCTCGTGCGGCCCCTCGATCGGCAGGCCCAGGTCCTTGGCGAGCACGCCCGCCTGGCCGCAATGATCGACATGGCCATGCGTCACCAGGATCTTTTCCAGCGTCACGCCCTGCTGCTCGACGGCCTTCTTGAGCCGCGGCAGGTCGCCGCCCGGATCGACCAGCGCGCCGCGCATCGTCTTCGTGCACCAGAGCAGGCTGCAATTCTGCTGGAGCGGCGTCACCGGGATCATGGCAGCGCGCAGCGGAGGATTTTCCGTGGGAGCGTTCATGCCGCTGATCTGACAGTTGCCTGCCGCCGGTTCAAGGGCGGGCCAACAACTCATCGACCCAGCCGGGCACGAGGGCGCTTGCCGGACCGTGCCGGCAGGCATCGAACCAGCCGCTGCCCGCCGAAGGTTCCAGATTGAGCTCCAGCGTCTCGACGCCCATGGCGCGGGCCATGCGCACGAAGCCAGCGGCCGGATAGACCGCGCCGGACGTGCCGACGGAAACGAAGAGCGACGCGCCCGCCAGCGCCTCCTCGATGCGATCCATCTGGTAGGGGATCTCACCGAAGAACACGATGTCCGGTCTTAGCAGGGGCGCCGTACACGAAGGGCAGACCGAGCCTGGGGGCAGACTCTCCTGCCACGGCAGGCGATGATCGCAGGCGGCGCAGAGCGCGGACGTCAACTCGCCGTGCATGTGGATGATGTTCCGGGAGCCTGCGCGCTCGTGCAGGTCGTCGACATTCTGCGTGACGAGCAGCACCTCGCCCGGCCATTCACGCTCCAGCCGCGCCAGCGCATCATGCGCCGGATTCGGGACGACAGTGCCGAGAGCCTCGCGCCGCAGATCATAGAAGCGATGAACCAGCTCAGGGTCGCGTGCCAGCGCTTCAGGCGTGCAGACATCCTCTACGCGATGTCCTTCCCAGAGGCCGCCGGGTCCGCGAAAGGTGGCAAGACCGCTCTCGGCGGAGATGCCGGCACCGGTCAGGATGACAATTGCGCGCGAGTCTGGCATCGGCGCGATCAGACAGATTTCACGCAAAGGGCGCAAGCATCATGACGGCGATCGGCATTTTCGGAGCGAGAGGACGGATGGGCCAGGCGATCGCCGGGATCGCGGAGGATACCGGCCTCGTCGTTGCCGGCGGAACGGACAGCCAGGCCGGCGGCACGATCGGCGCGCAAGGCATGCAGATCACCACCGATCCGGCTGCGCTGGCAGCGAAGGCGGACGTGCTGATCGACTTTTCGGTGCCGATGGCGCTCGAGGCGCATCTTTCTGCCTGTATCACGGCCGGAAAGCCGCTGCTGATTGGCACGACCGGCCTTGAGGCGCATCATCATGAGGCAATCGACAAGGCCGCCCAGCATATTGCCGTGCTGCAGACCGGCAATACCTCCCTCGGCGTCAATCTGCTCGCCGCGCTCGTGCGCGAGGCAGCGGCGCGGCTCGGCGACGACTGGGACGTCGAGATCGTCGAGATGCATCACCGCCACAAGGTCGATGCACCGTCCGGCACCGCGTTGCTGCTCGGGCAGGCCGCTGCCGCGGGACGCAATGTCGCGCTGGATGCACGCGCGGTGAAGGGACGCGACGGCATCACCGGCGCGCGCGGCGCCGGCGAGATCGGTTTTGCGTCGCTTCGCGGCGGATCGGTGGCGGGCGACCATCAGGTGATCCTGGCGACGGACAACGAGCGGATCGAACTCGGACACCGCGCCGAAAGCCGCATCATCTTCGCGCGCGGTGCACTGAAGGCAGCCCAGTGGCTGATCGGCAAGGCACCCGGACGCTACACCATGGCAGACGTGCTGGGACTCTGAGCCCGTGGCAGCCCGTCAGCTGAACCGAGAGCAGATCTTCGAGCTCTTCTCTCGCCTGGCCGAGGCGAACCCGGAGCCGCGCACCGAGCTTGAGTATGGCAACGACTACCAGCTGCTCGTCGCCGTAACCCTTTCAGCGCAAGCGACGGACATCGGCGTCAACAAGGCAACCCGCAAACTCTTCGAACAGGTGAAGACACCCGCGCAGATGGTCGCACTTGGGGAAGACGACCTGAAGCAGCACATCAAGACGATTGGTCTTTTCAACACCAAGGCGAAGAACGTGATCGCCTTGTCCGAAGCGCTGGTGGCGAACCACGGAGGTGAAGTGCCGCGGGACAGGGACATCCTGACCACACTGCCAGGCGTCGGCCGAAAAACTGCGAACGTGGTACTGAACACCGCATTCGGCGAGGAAACCTTCGCGGTCGACACCCACATCTTCCGCGTCGCTAACAGAACCGGCCTGGCACCGGGGAAGAACGTCCTGATGGTCGAGAAGGGGCTGGATAAGCGCGTGCCGCAGCCCTTTCGGCGCGACGCCCATCATTGGCTGATCCTTCATGGCCGCTATGTGTGCAAGGCGCGTAAGCCGGAGTGCTGGCGCTGCGCGATCGACGACATTTGCCTGTTCAAGGACAAGACCCCGGCACCGAAATAAATCACCAAATAGGTAAATTATTGCTGTCCTACAGCATGCTTTCCCTGGCCTATGGACTGTGCGGCGATTCGGCCGCCTTCAGAAAGGCAAGGACATGGCAGACCGCTTCGAGACGCAGGCCGATTCGCTTTCCCAGCCCGCCCGCGAGGCGTTCGGGATCACACCTCACGCCACCAATGAGGTCGACCCGCTGCCCAAGGCGATCTTCGTGGGCACCGGCGGCAACATCACGCTGCGCGCCGCAGATTCCTCCGCTGATATCGTGTTCAAGAATGTCGCTTCGGGTCAAATCCTCGATGTGCGCGCGAGATATGTTCGCGCTTCGGGCACGACGGCAACCGACATCGTCGGGCTCGCCTGATGCCCGGCCGCGGTTACGGGTTCGGCTTTGCCGGCACAGGCAGCACGCGGCGGCACCGATCGACCGCTACGCCCACCCCTTCCCCGACTCCGAGCGCGTCCTTCACGATGACGCAATTCGCCTCATATGAAGCCAAACGCATCCATCAACGGCTGACGACGACCGGCGGCGGCCAGAGTCGCGGACAAGGCGTCATTCGCGTCGCGCTAAGCGGCGCGACTGCCGGAACCGTCGGCGCGCGGATCCGCTCGGACGATGGCTCGTCCATTCTGCAACCCGAATGGGAAGCAGCGACGATCGCCGACGGCGCGAGCTTTGTCGACATCTCGGGCGTCGACGCGCGCCTGGGTTGGTTCTTTGTCGACCTGAAGGGCGCAGATGGCAGTTGGCAACTCGGCACGGTCAAGGTCGGCATGGGCGCGCTGTTCGGCTTTGCCGGGCAGTCGCTCACTGTGCGCCTCTTTGGCAGGCAGGACAGCCAGACGGCGACCTATGCGAGCCTCGGCATCACGCCGAGTGCGAACAGCGCCGTGCTGGCCAGTTACAACGACAGCAATGCCTATCAGCCCACCGTCTCGTCGGCCCCCTGGCAAACGCCGGCTGACGGCACCAACGGCACCGGCCATAATGCAGTCGGCATCGGCGTGTTCCTCAACACCATGATTTCGCTGCTCGGCATCAACTGCGGCGCCTTCGGCCACAGCCAGGGCGGTGTCTCGCTCAGCTCCTTCGTGTCGGGACAAGCGAACTGGACGCGGCTCAACGACTACATCACCCGCATCGGCGGCGCGTTCGAGGGCTTCGTCTGGGGACAGGGCCATGGCGACAGCATCTATGGCTGCCCGCCCAATGCCTATGCCGGTGGCCTCACGACCATCTTCAATCAGGTGACGGCGGCGAACGGCTTTTCCGGATACGGCAAATATGTCTGGACGATCCCGGCCATCAACTCGAGCAACTGGGGCACGCCTTACCAGTATAACCGCGTGCGCAAGGGCGCGCTCGATTGGTGCGCTGCCAACAGCGCGACCTACGTGCATATGAATGACGTTGCTCTGGTCGACAATGTCCACGAGACCCAGGCGGGATCGCAGACCATGGGCCAGCATATCGCCTGTGCGCTCCGCTCCCGCTATGGCGCGAGCAGCGGCATCGGCCCGGCGCCGGTCTCGGCGACGCGCAGCGGCACGACGATCACGCTGACCCTCAGCGATGTCGGCCAGACCAGCCTCAATCTGGTCGGCACGGCGGGCAACCGCATCTTCGTGTTCGCGAAGAACCGGTTCGACCGCGAGGGCAACACCGACAACCGCTTCCCGGTTTCCTCGGTCACGGTCACGAACAAGACGACGCTCTCGATCGCGCTGGCCAATGATCCGGGCGACGGGCACGAGCTGGACCTGTTCATTTACTGGGGCAACGGCCCGAGCAACGCCACGACCGACAATATCTATGACAATCGCACCGACGATGGCCTTGCGGTCGGTCGGCAGGCGCAGGCCAATTTCGACCCGATCCAGATCGCCGCACCCTCGCCGGGCGGCACGGTCAATGCCCCGCCGAGCGGGTTCGTCGCCAATGTCAGCCCGTTCGACATGGTGCCGAGCAGCGCCACCTATGGCGCGGGCGCAAGCGGCTTCGGCAACGAGATGACCGGCGGCACGGCGCAGGCGGCGAACGCCAAGACGCCGGCGTTCCTCCCGATCACGGTCGAAGGGTTCTTCACATGCCCGACCATTCCGGGCGCCACCGCCGTGATGTTCGGTGGCTTCGGTCCGGCGGGCGGCCATTTTCTCGGCATCAACACGTCAGGCAAGGTCATCGCCGGATCGGGGTCCGCCGTCGGCGCGACGACGCTGGTGGCGGGAAAGCGCTACCACGTCGCCTATCAAGCAGGCCCGAACGGTCGCGCGATCTTCCTCACCAACATCACCGACGCGGGGGCTGGGGTGCGCGACTATTTCGCCGCAGGCGCCCAAACGACGACGATCGGGACCAGTCGGTTCTCCCTGCGCAACCATAACGCCGGCTCGACCCTGACCAGCGGCGCGATCGATGAGTGGGCGGTGTTCAACAGCGAGCGCTATGCGGACGCGACGGCCTATAACGCCAACAAGCCGACTGCGCCCTTCACCGGGACCGAGGCGGACCTCGTCGCACTCTACCACTGCGACAGCAATGTCGAGGAGGCGGTGGCGGCATGATACCGCGCGCCCTGGCAGAGGTAAAACATAGCCTCGACAATCTGTCGGGTCAGGTCGAGGGCGTGGCCGCCACGCTGGACGCCCACGGCGACAAGCTCGCCACGCTGGGCGAGCGCGTGGCGCAGCTGGAACAGGGCATCAAGGCGACCAAGGAAGTGGTGGATGCCTTCGCCGCTGCCAAGAGCTCGATGCGCTTTCTCAAGTGGTTCGCCGGGCTGGTCGCAGCCGTGATGGGCATTGTAGCCGCCATGAAGGGCTGGCTCCAGAAATAGGAGATTGAAGACATGCTGGATGTTTTGAGGGCGCGCGTTCGCGCGCGCCTTATCGGTGAACTGCGTCTTGCGCATCGCTACTGGTCGGTTCGCCTCTCCGCACTCGGCGCCGCCGTTTCCGCTGCCTGGATGTCGCTCCCGGCCGATGCGCGTGCAGCGATGCCGGGTAGCCAATGGATCAGCCTCGCGTTGTTCCTCGCCATCGTCCTTGCTCGCGTCATCGGCCAGCCGAGTATCCGCTCATGACGCGGCGCTCAGGCCCCCAGGTCGCTGGCGTTGTCGGCGGCGCGGTCGGCGGCGGCGCATTCATCGCGCTCGCCCTCGCCATCGCGACGCCAACGGTGGAGCGATGGGAAGGCACTCGCATCGACCCCTATCGCGACGTCGTCGGCGTCTGGACGGTTTGCGCCGGCGAAACGCGCGTGGCGATGCGGCGATACACGTCATCCGAATGTGCGGTCATGCTGGGGAAGGCACTGGAGAGCGACTATGCACCCGGCGTGCTCGCAGCCGTTCCCGCACTGGAACAGCGCCCGCATCAGTTCGCCGCGGCAATCTCTCTCAGCTATAATATCGGCACGGCCGCCTTCGCGCGATCAACGGCCGCGCGGCGCTTCAACGCGGGCGATTGGCGCGGAGGCTGCGAGGCGTTTCTGATGTGGGATCGCGCTGGCGGCCAGGCGGTGCCGGGCCTGGCGAGCCGCAGGCGGGCCGAGCGCAAGCTCTGCCTGACGGGCCTGTGATGCCCGCTCTGCTGCTGCGCTTCGTCCCGCATCTCGGGCTGGCCGCGCTCGTCGCACTGGCGGGAGTGACGGTCGCGCTCAAGGTCCAGACGACACGCCTTCACAAAGCGCAAACCTCGCTTGCCGCGGAAGCGAGCGCGCACGCTGCCGACATCGCTCATTTCAAGGCCGCCCAGCACCGCGCCGATGCCGACTGGCGTGCGCAAGTCGAGCGCATGACCGCCGACTTCAGGAGACAGAAAGATGATGCCGATCGTCAGGCGGACGCTACCCTTGCTGTGTATCGCGATCGTGTCCTGCGGCTCCCCGCGGCCTCAGACACTGCGCGTGCTACCACGCCAGCCGGTCTGCCCGGCGCCGGCACTGCCGAGGGCGCTTACCGATCCGGTGACGCTTCCATCCTTCTTGCTCGAGCCGACGCGCTGATCTGCGCAAAGAACAGCGCGCGGCTGATGGCCGCGCACGAATGGGCCATCGCGACGGCGGCGGGCCTTTCCTCCTCCGTTTCGCCGGAGGGCGATCGCTAGAACCGGCGAAAGCCCGACCCCCTTACGCTGCTTCGGAGCGTGGTTTTTTCCTTATGCTCCACGCAAATTTAACGATCCGCAGCTACTCGATTCCGCGACGGCACAGCCCCCCGCACTCTGCAGGAAGGCTTGTTTAGCCGACGGCACCGCGTTAATAACGGCGCGACATGAAGCCCGGTCGGACATATGCCGGAGGGGCTCGGCGGGAGGAGTATCCGTACAGATGAGGTCAAGCTCGCCGTGGCCGTCCGATCTGGACGCGACATGTTGACCGCCTTTTTGACAATTCTTTGGTCCAAGCGCTCAAGGCTCACGCCAGAAGGGCCCGCGCTCCTTGCTGAAGCTGACACTGGTCGCCGCACGTTCGACGCTTTTCGTTCACATCCATTTCATGACTGTCTGGAGACTATAGATGCCTAAGCTGAGGAGCATCTCGCTGGTTGCGCTCGCGTCCATTTCCCTGCTCACCTTGTCTGCTTGTCAGAAAAAGGCAGAGGGTCAGGTCGTCGCCATCGTCAATGGCGAGGAGATCACGCTCACCGAACTGAACGCGGAGATCGCCGATCTCAACCTGCCCGCGTCAGCGGACAAGAATATGGTGCGCAGCCGCGTGCTGCAGCGCATGGTCGACCGTCGACTGCTGGTTCAGGCCGCCAAGGAGGCGGGCTTGGACCGCGACCCGACCTACCTGACCCAGGAGCGCCGCATGCAGGAGCAACTGCTGGTCAACATGTATGGCAAGAAGGCGATGGACACCATCAAGGTGCCGGAAACCGTCATGCTTGACCGCTTCATCACGACGCACCCGAACGCCTTTGGCGATCGCAAGCGTTTGAAGCTCGACCAGCTGGTGATCGACGTGCCGTCGAACCCGGCGCGCCTCAAGGAACTGGAGAGCGCGCACACGCTGCCGGACGTCGCGGCGCGGCTGACGGCCATGGGCATCGCGTTCCAGCGCAGCAACGGCACGTTGGACACGGCGACGATCGCGCCGCAGGTCCTGCAGCGCATCAACGCGCTGCCGCCGGGTGAGCCGTTCATCGTCCCGAACAACGGCAAGTTGGTCATCAACTCGATCGTCGGTACGGAGGCGGTTTCGCTCTCGACCGAGCAGGCTCGTCAGCTCGCGGCGCAGGCGATGCGCAACGAGGAACTGAACAAGATCGGCGAAACGCGCCTGAAGGAAGCCAAGGCCAAGGCCAAGATCGAGTATCAGACCGGCTTCGAGCCCAAGGCGGGCGACGCGGCGGCAGACCCCGCCGTGGCACCCCCCGCGCAGGCGCCGGCGGTGCCCCCGGCAGCCGCTCCAGGTAATGCAGCGGCCCCTGCTGCGCTCTGAGCCCCTGTGACAAGAAGGAGGGCGCTCTCCGCAACGGGAGCGCCCTTCGTCACGTTTGCAGAGCGCGCATTTGGTGCATGGGCAGGAGGGCCTGATCCTTGATTCTCGATAGCCTCGCCTGGGTGCTGGTCGCACTGCCGGCCCTGCTGCTCGGCGTGCTGCTGATCGAACTGCTCATGGGCGTACTCGTGCGCGCGCCCGGACCGTCCGGTTCGGAACTGAGAGAGCCGCGTACGGCCATCCTCATGCCGGCCCATAACGAGGCCGGTGGCATCGATGAGACGCTGGCGCAAATACTGCCCGCGCTGGACGAGAACATCCGCCTCATCGTCATCGCCGACAATTGCACCGATGACACCGCCGCACGCGCGCGCGGCGCCGGCGCGACGGTGATCGAGCGCAACGATGCCAATCAGCGCGGCAAGGGCCACGCCCTCGCCTTCGGGCGCGACTCGCTGCGCGCGGATCCGCCAGCCTGCGTGGTCGTGCTCGATGCCGACTGCCAGATGAGCGGGGCGCATCTGCGGTTGCTCGCAGAGGCCGCGGTTGCGAGCGGCCGTCCGGTCCAGAGCTGCTACCTCCTGCGCACGCGAGCTGCCGATCGCCCGATGACGCAGATCTCCAACTTCGCCATGCTCATCAAGAATCGCGTCCGGCAGCGCGGCGCGACGGCGCTCGGCGCGCCGGCAATCCTGGGAGGCACCGGCATGGCCTTTCCCTGGAGCCTCATCGAGGAGGCTCCACTCGCTACGAGCCATCTCGTCGAGGATCTCGTGCTCGGCATCGACTTCGCCCGTCAAGGTCGCGGCGCGCGCTATCTGGAAGCGGCGGAGACCTGGAGCGACGCGACCAGCCAGCAGGACACGCTGACGCAGCGCACGCGCTGGGAGCATGGCTATGTACAGACCGCGCTCCAGCTCGGCCTGCCGCTGGTTCTGGAAGGGATCGTCAAGTTGCGACCGGGCCTTGCATGGTCAGGCCTCAGCCTCCTCGTGCCGCCGCTCGCGCTGCTGATGAGCTTGGGCCTGCTGGCGCTAGCCGGTGCTGCCGTGCTGGCACTGCTCGGCGCCACGGCCAAGCCCGCCCTGCTCCTCGCCGGTCTCATCGGCGCGATCGGCGTGCTGTTGGTCGCCGCGTGGCTACGGGACGGGCGGCAGATGGTCAGCGCGGCGACGCTCGCCCGCATCCCGCTCTACCTCGCCTGGAAAATCCCCGTCTACCTCCGCCTCGTCCGCAAGCGTGAGACCGAATGGGTGCGCACCAAGCGAGACGGCGAGGCTTGAGGCGCACGCCGCTCAGCCGCCGGCCAGCACACCGAGCAGAGTCAGAACGGCACCCAGCACAATCAGCATCAATGCAATTATCGCCACCTGCCGCCCCATGGATAGTGCTCGTTCGCCCATTCCCGCGTGCCATGCCATGATGGCTTCATAAGCCGACGGCGCCATCGGCCCGTGCCGGCCGCAGCGCGAACAGCAGGTCACAAAGCTGCCGTCATCAAATCGCACCTCCCAGTCGCTGAGACAGCCCGCGCATGGAGTGGCCGCAAAGCGATCCTCATACTCCACGCTATCGGGAGGCGCGAATTCGCTTCTCCCCTCGCCCCGGCCCAGTCCATCCATGTTACGCATGGCGCCAGTTTAGGGAGGCACGCGGTGGTGCTAAGGAAAACCCTCTCCGATATGGAGGCGATCTGCTCCCCATTGGATGATTTTGTCGCCACGCGTCCTCGGCGCACTTTCCCCTTGCAACCTAGGCACCTAGCCGTCCTATTGCGCCGCGCTGACCGGACGAGTCAGGATAACGGGGAGAATGGGGTTGAGCGACGCTACGAAAAGGGGCGCGCGGGGCTGGGCGGGCTTCCTGCTCATCATGCTCGCGCTGGTCGTCGAGGGGTTCGACCTGCAGGCCGCGAACTTCGCGGCGCCCGACATCCTCAAGGACTTCGGCCTCACGCGCGCGCAGGTCGGCCCGCTGCTGAGCGCTAGCCTTGTCGGCGTGTTCTTCGGCGCCGTGTTCATCGGCCCGCTGGGCGATCGCTACGGCCGGCGGATGATCCTCGTGCTGAGTTGCCTCTCCTACGGCATTCTCTCGCTCATCGCGCTGATGGCGACGAATCTCACCGAGTTGATCGCACTGCGTTTCCTCATCGGCATCGGCCTCGGCTCGGTCATGCCCAATGCGCTCGCTCTGGCGGGCGAGTTCGCGCCGCAGAAGCATCTCGCCCGCGCCATGGGCATGGTCGGCATCGGCATCACCTTCGGCGGCGTGGTAGCCGGCATGGTCGCGGCCTGGCTGCTGCCGACCCACGGCTGGCACGGCATTTTCTTCGTCGGCGGCATCCTGCCGATCGCGATCGCCGCGATCCTCTGGCTTGCGCTGGCCGAAAGCCCGGTGCTGACCCGCGAGGCGATGGCCAAGGCCGGCAAGTGGCAGCTCGGCGCCATACTTTCACCGCTCTACCGGCCGCGCACGCTGGCCATCTGGGGCATCTACACCTTCCTGCTCATGTGCGTGTATCTGCTTGGCGGATGGATCCCGCTGCTGATCGAGGACCAGGGCTATTCGCCGCGTATCGCAGCGCTCGTTGCCACGGCCTATCATGGAGGCGGCGTCGCCGGCGGCATTACCGCAAGCCTGCTACTGTCTGAGCGCTACTGGCGCATTCTCGCGCTGTTCTCCGGGCTGGCCGCGCTGTGCCTCGCTGCGCTCGCCGCCACGGTCTGGGAGTTGTGGCCGCTCGCCATCCTCATCACGCTGGCCGGGGCACTCGTGACGGGAACACAGAACTGCATCAACGGATCGACCGGTGCCTCCTATCCGCCTGAGATCCGCGCCGCTGGCCTCGGCATCGCTCTCGGCTTCGGGCGCATCGGCTCGGTCATGGGCCCGCTCGCCGGATCTTTGGTGGTGATGCTCGGCTTCGGCGCGCCGCGCCACTTCTTCATTCTGCCGGTTCTGCCTCTTGCGATCGTCTGCCTGCTCGGGCTTTGGCTGGCGAGGCACACCGGACAGACATCCGCCCAGCCCACAGGAGAGAAAGTTTCATGACCAAGATGCGCAAGATCGCCACTGAGGAAGCCTGGTCGATTCCGGAGGTCGCAGCCGAACTTCGCGACGTGTCGCGCGGCCCCAGCCAGAGCCTCGACAAGCTTCTGGTCGGCGGCATCTATGATCCGCCGGCCGATGCCTCGGGCTATTCGGCCATGGGCTTTCTCGACGGCCTGCTCGACATCGAGGACAAGCGCCTGCCCGAAATGGATGCGCTGGGTGTCGACATGCACCTGCTCTCGCTCACCGCGCCGGGCGTCCAGATGTTCGATGCGGACACCGCGACCGATCTCGCCGCGCTCGCCAACGACCGGCTGGCCGAGATCTGCCGCAAGCGCCCCGATCGCTTCGCCGGTCTCGCCAGCTTCGCGCCGCAGAGCCCGAAGCGCGCCGCCAGGGAGATGGAGCGCGCGATCAACGAGCTCAAGCTCAACGGCTTCATTCTTAACAGCCACACGAACGGCGAATATCTGGACGACCCCAAATACTGGCCGGTCCTAGAAGCCGCCGAAGCGCTGAACGCCTGCATCTATATCCATCCCCGCGCCGCGTCCGACACGCTCAAGGGTCCGCTTCAGGATTACGGCATGGACTCGGCCATGTGGGGCTACGGCGTTGAAGTCGGCACCCATGTCGTGCGCATGATGGCGGGCGGCGTGTTCGATGCCTTCCCGAATCTCAAGATCTGCATTGGCCATATGGGCGAGGCGATCCCCTTCTGGATCTGGCGCATCAACTTCATGAACACCCGCGCCCAGGCGATCGGCCGCGCGCGCAAGACCAAGCGCAGCATGGCGGAATATTTCCAGGATAACTTCGTCATCACCACGAGCGGCGTCGAGGATCCGCAGGCGCTGCGCTATTCGATCGACAAGATCGGCATCGACAATGTGATGTGGGCGATCGACTATCCCTATCAGCCGCAGAAGCCCGCCGTGGATTTCATGGATGCCGCGCCGGTGACCGATGCGGAGCGACATGCGCTCTACCACGGCAATGCCGAGCGCATCTTCCACATCGCGCCGCTGAGCGAATGATCCAGTAAACACCCGTTCGCCCCGAGTTTGTCTTTCGACAGGCTCAGGGCGAACGTAATTGCAAGTCACTAGCGGAGACACAGATGCCAGGCCCCAGCACCGAAGACCGCCTCGCCATTTTCGAGCTGTATGCGCGCTACAGCTGGGCGCTCGATACCGGCGACACCGACGGCTATGTCGCGCTTTTCACCGACGATTGCGAAGCCACCGAGGAAAGCCGCGAGGGCACGCTCGAAGTGCTCAAGGGCAAGGACGACATCCGCCACCTCGTCCTCAAGTTCCACAATCGCGAGGGCTTCCCCGGCCATCAGCACCAGATGGCGCAGTTCGTGTTCGAGGACGATCCGCAGGGACGGCCCGATCACTGGGTCGTGCGCTCCTATGCATGGGCGACAGTCAACCACCCGCCTGAACCGCCGCATCTCCACTGGTGCGGCCATGTCCGCGACGTCGTCGCCAAGGTCGACGGCCAGTGGCTGCTCAAGTCCAAGGACATCATGGGCTGGGCCGGCAAGGTGCTGGAGCGCTTCGAGAAGCGCTGAGCCACGAATGGCCGCGCCTTCAGGTCAGTTCCTCGTCGGCCTCGAGCGCAGGCACGGCGGCCCATGGCCGCACCGGCTCGCCGCTGCGCAGCACATAACGCAGCCCTACCAGCGTCGCGATGATACCGGCTGACGCGCCTACGCCAATTGCCCAGCGCGGCCCGAAATGGTCGGCAATCCAGCCCACGATCGGCGCCCCGATTGGCGTGCCGCCCATCGCGATCGCCATGCGGATCGCCATGACGCGCCCGCGCATGATCGGGTCGCTGGAGAGCTGCATCAGCGCGCTGCTGCCTTGCAGGAAGGTGAGCGAAGCGATACCGATCATCGTCAGCGACGCTCCGAACAGCCAGAAGCTCGGAGCCACGGCCGCGAACGTGCAGCCTATACCAAACACCGCCGTGCCCGCGAGCAGGTGCGCGAAATAGGGCCGCTCGCGCCCCGCGGCGAGCAAGCCGCCGCAGATCGTCCCGATTGCCATCATCGAAGAGAGCATGCCGAAACCATGCGCGCCGGTCCCGAACACGCGGACTGCCATGGTCGAGATGAAGATCGCGAAGTTCATGCCGAACGTGCCCATGATGAACAGCATGATCATGAGCGCGCGCAGGTCAGGCCGATTCCAGACATAGGCCAGCCCCTCGCGGAAGCCGTTCTTGGTGCGCCTGGCGCGGGGACTCGGTGTGAGCTCATGCCGGCGTAGCATCATCAGCGAGATGAGGACCGCCCCGAAGGAGGCGCCATTGATCAGGAACGCCCAGCCGGTGCCCACCGAAGCGATGACGATGCCCGCCACCGCTGGGCCGACCATCCGCGCGCCGTTGAAGGTCAGCGAATTGAGCGCCACGGCATTGGCGAGATCCTTGTGCCCCACCATGTCCGCCACGAAGGTCTGACGCGCCGGCGCGTCGAAGGCTGCGGCGCTGCCGAACAGGAAGGCGAAGACATAGACGTGCCAGAGCGCCACCTGCCCGGTGACGGTCAGCAGGCCGAGCAGCAGCGCCAGCGTGCCCATGACCACCTGCGTCACCATCATGAGCTTGCGCTGGTCGAAACGGTCCGCGGCCGATCCGGTCCAGGGCAGCAGCAGAAGCTGCGGCGCGAATTGCAGGCCCATCGCGATGCCGACGGCAGAGGCCTTGTTGTGCGTCAGTTCGGTGAGGACGAGCCAGTCCTGCCCGATGGTCTGGATCCAGGTACCGATGTTGGAAACGAGCGCCCCGATCGCCCACAGGCGATAATTGTAGATCCTCAGCGACCGGAATGCGGACGTTAGCCAGAGTCTCATGCACTCTCCCCGAGAGCCGCGAAAGGCCGAACGACCTGGCAGGCGCTTCGTGATCGCCCGGCTGTCGGTCGCAGTCGGGCTATCCCTCCCAAGGCGCTCCCTCCACCGAAGTCAATGGAACCACCGGAAAAATTCTTTGCTCGCGGCAGTTTGGACGACCTCAACGGCCGGCGCTTCTTCGTGGGGGCGAATTTCAAATTTTAGGGGCTGGTCTCTCCTTTGCCCCTTTTGAATGGGTCTCCCCTTCGGGGGAGGCCCTTTTTTTCAGGTGCGCGGGCTGGCGGCCATCGCCTCATAGGCGCGACGGAGCAGCGCGATCAGCGTGGCAAGCTCCTCGGCCGTCATAGCGTCGCGCATCGGCTTCTCGACCGCCATGGCGCAACCGATCATGTCCGTCATCAGCTTCTCGCCCTCGGGCGTGAGGCTCAGGCTGTTGCGGCGGCGGTCCGCGGGGGAACGGGTGCGCAGGGCAAGTCCGCGTTCCTCCAGCTCGTCGATGATCGCGACCATGGCGCTGTCGTCCATCGCCACTTCGCGCGCGATCTCGGCCTGCGAGCAGCCGGGATTGGCCTTGATGAGCACCATGGTCGAGAGCGCGCCCGAGCGCAGCATGAAGGGCGCGTAGGCATCGATGATGCGATCGGTCAGCTCGTTGCGCAACAATCGCACGCCGGTACCGATGCCGTTGCTCAGCAGCCCCCAGTCCATGCGGAACTTGTCCGGATTGCCCGGCTGTCCGATGCGTTCGCTCATCATGTCGCTCATATGCGTGTGCCTGCCCAACCCTTCGCTCTCTAATGAACCAATAACGCTTTTATTTCAATGATTGTCGATCACAACCAATGCCCGCGCCATAAAAAACGAGGCTGCCACAGATCACTCGAAGAAAGCGATGCTGCGGCACTCGATGCTCTCGCGCGGATGCGCATCGGGCAGGCTGCCGTCCCAGAAGGCGGTGTGCGGCACGCGCCACGCGCCGCTGTGATCGCTGTCATGGAACTTGAAGAGCAGCGCCTCATCCCGCACCATGTTCGAGAAATACCACCAGCGGTGATCCGGATTGTGACGGAAGATGTGGGCGGCGGGCTTGCTGTCATCGTCCATCGCCGCGAACATCGCGTCGCCCTCCGGGATCTTGTCGACGATCCAGAGGATGTTGGGCGTGCCCTCGTCGTCGCGAACGCTGCGCCCATCGCAAAGCGCCAACGGGCAATCCTGCGGCGGCGGTGAGTAGGTGCGCCAGAAGCTCGAGACGATGAATCGCTTGAAGCCCGGCCCGTCCGGCCGCGCCTTGCGATAGGCCATTTCTGCGGCTTTCTGCTGGCGCGCGGGATCGGTGTCGACATGCACTTCGCCCGCTGGCGGCTGGACACCGCCGCGATGCTGATAAGGCTCGTCGGTCTTCTTCTGGCGGCTGGCGAGCTCGCCCGAGGTACGGATCATCCAGCCATGGGCGATCACCAGATCGGCGCCCGTCGCCTGCTGCACGTAGCGCTCGACCTCGCCCGGATAAAGCCGGTTGACCGCCTCGCTATCCGTGAAGTCGGCGACGGCGGTGGGGGCATCCAGCAGCGTGAAGCCCTGGCGGTTCAGCGTGAAATGCGCGTGGATCGGCCGCGCATCGCGGATCGTCGTGGCGAAGGGACCATAGCTACCGGTGTTCACCTCGACCCCGGCCGAGACGAAGCGCCGGTTAATGTCCGGACCGGGCAGCAGATAATTGAGCTGCGTCGACACGGTGCGCGCACTCTCTTCGATCTCGATCTGCTGGACGGACATGCTTCTCTCTCCTTCAAGTCTGTCTGATCGACTCAATCCGGCCACCATGGCAGCTATTTTACACGGTTCAAGGCGACGGCCGGCCGTCATCCATCCGCGGATCGAGCGAACAATTTTCGCCATGGTCTTGGCGAGAGACCACGGCACTGTCATGGGCTGTCCAACATGACTTCGCAAGCTAATGATCCTGTCGTACCGGACGAGTCGGAAGACGCGCTCCGTCGTGCGCGGGTCACGGCGATCGTCCTTGCGGCGACGATGTTCATGGTCGGGCTCGACAGCACGACGCTGGTCACCGCCCTGCCGCGCATGGCAGTCTATTTCGGCGTGCCGGCCACGACGCTCAGCACCACCATCACCATCTACATCCTCGTCTCGGTAATGATGCTGCCGGTGAGCGGCTGGATCGGCCAGCGCTTCGGCTCGCGCCGGGTGTTCACCACGGCGATCGTCGGTTTCATCGTCTCGTCCATGGCCGCGGGCCTCTCGCCCAACCTCCCCCTCTTCCTTGCCGCGCGCGTCTCGCAGGCGGTCTTTGCCTCGCTTATGGTCCCGGTCGGCAATATCGTGCTGCTGACGATCACGCCGCGCAGCTATCTGGTCACGGCGATGACGATCAGCTCGACGCCCGCCCTGATGGCGCCGGTGCTTGGCCCGCCGCTGGGCGGCTTCATAACCACCTTCCTCGACTGGCACTGGATCTTCTTCCTCAACGTACCGACCGCGACCGCCGCGCTGATCGCCGCATGGCGCTTCATCCCGAATATCCGCGCGGCCGAGCGCACGCCGTTCGACTGGAAAGGCTTCGTTCTTACGTCCGGCTTCCTGTGCGCGTTGATCGCCGGCCTCGACCGGGTGAGCCACAAGGGCGACGGCCGCCAGATCGGCCTGCTGCTGCTCGTCGCCTCGATCTCGCTTGGCTATTTCGCCTGGAAGCACGCCCGCCGCGCGCCGCATCCCATCGTGCCGCTGACTCCGTTGCGCTACCAGTGCTTTGCCATCTCGACGGTTGGTGCAGGCACCTGGATCCGCGTCACGTTCATGGGCCTTGGCTTCACCCTGCCGCTGATGCTGCAAATCGGCCTCGGCCTCAGTCCCTTTCATGCCGGCCTGCTGCTGCTCGCGCAGAATGGCGGCGACCTCGTGCTCAAGAGCATCGCGCCGCGCGCGTTGCGCTTCCTTGGTTTCCGCAAGGCGCTGATCAGCGGCTCGCTGATGATCGCGGCCTCGACGTTCGCCTGCGCCTTCCTGACCAAGGACATGCCCTTCGCCGTGCTGTTCGCGATCTTGTTCGTGGTCGGCATGGCGCGCTCGGTCCACCTCACCGCGCAGATGTCCCTGCGCTTTGCGGATATGCCGCAGAGCGAGGTGAGCGGCGCCACGGTGCTCGGCAACATGCTCCAGTCGCTCTCGCAGGCCTTCGCCATTTCCGGCGTGGCGGCGCTGCTGAGCCTGCTTTCCGGCGGGGGCGACGTGCCGACGATGACAGACTTCCGCATCACCATCTTCGTCCTCGCCGGCTTCGCGCTCATCTCGACGCCCTTGTTCGCGCGGCTTACCAAGGATGCCGGCGCGGAACTGACGGGACGCCCCGTACGCGGCCTCAAGGACATTCGCGCCGAAGAGGCGGAGGCGGAATAGGGCCTAGACCGCTGCTTGCGAGTCCCCGGCGCCGGGCCTAGACTGGCGTGATGCATCCGCAGTCCGGCCATGACGATCACAGCTGGAGTTCCAGCGGCCTCGCGCACAGCGAGGCAATCAGTCAATGGCGTGACTGGGCGGCGAGCACGATCGCACCGATCGACGTTACCGTCTTCGACGCCGATCATTTCGCGGCGCGCTGGACAAGCCACGGCGTCGGCCAGCTTCGTCTGCTGCACCTTCATGCCCCGGCGCAGCGCGTGGTGCATACCGGCGACGGCAGTTCGGGCCGCGCGGCGCCCTCCATCCAGCTCGTCTATGCGCGGCGCGGGACGCACAGGACGCGCATGGGCGGCAAGAAGTTCAATGTCGAGCCCGGCCAGTTCGTACTGCTCGACAATACCCGCTTCTACCAGATGGAGATGGACACGGAGCATGAGGCGATTGACCTCATGATGCCGCATGCCTGGCTCGAGAAGTATCTGCCCGATCCCGAGGCGCTGCTGGCGCGGCCGATCTCGGCCAAGGAAGGCTGGGGCGCTCCGCTCGGCAGCCTGATCGAGACGATGGTGACAGGGCTCGACGAGAGTCCGCTGCCCCGCTCGCTGATCGCCGAGCAGGTCGGCGCCCTGCTGGCGCTGGCGACCGGCTTCCACGAGGCGCCGCAGAACAGCCGGCACCGCGGCCAGCTCGCCCGCCAGATCCTGCGCCGCATCGAGACCGACTATGCCGATGCCGAACTCAGCCCCGAGCGGATCGCCGACGATCTCGGCATCTCGCGCCGTTACCTGCAGGCGCTGCTGGCCGGGACCGGCACCAGCTTCGTGCAGGAACTGAACGCGCAGCGGCTGGACCGCGCAAGCGACCTGCTGACCGATCCGCGCGCGGCGAGCCTGTCGCTCGGCGAGATCGCCTGGCGTTGCGGTTTCCTCGACCCGGGCTATTTCGCCCGCCTGTTCCGCAAGCGCTTCGGCGCCACCCCCAGCCAGTGGCGGGGCCGGCCAGGCGTGTAATTTTGCTTTCGGCCGCGATCGCGTGGCACTGGCCCGGCGGCGGACACGGGCGGCCATCGACATCGGAAAGTCACACTAGGCCGCATACCCATAAATGGGATTCCCATTTGGCCTGGTTTCTGATTCATTTGCAGTGTGATTTTGCGGAGGCTGAGATGGCCCGGTTTGATTTGACGGATTTCGAGTGGTCGG